>Ga0209489_104083_pt1 | contig 27400 bp, 17 predicted proteins | sample SiratrowhiteBW_FD_187527 | JGI IMG/M metagenome (GOLD analysis project Ga0209489, IMG submission 187527) | Root nodule microbial communities of legume samples collected from California, USA - Siratro white BW (SPAdes) (version 2) | ecosystem: Host-associated > Plants > Roots > Nodule | place... | reverse complement strand
TATATATATATATATATATTGTGCATTATGTTTTAACTACTGATTTGGATATATTAGATGTTATAAATAATTTTTGGGGTGTTACAAAAAAGCGTAGCTCCAGAATCAAAATAACCAACTCTAGGCTAGATGACTACGTGTGCAAGTAGCTAATTGTATTTAAGAGGTGGGAGAGAGAGAGGAGGGGGAGGATTGGATTGTATTTCCCCTGACACTTTCTGTTACAGCTTTTTTGACCAATAATATTCGTATCTCCTTTTCGAAGAATTCAGTTTCTTCGATCGTCCTATTTCTCTTCTTCATAACCTATTGTGACGTTACAATATGCAGGAGATGACTCTCCAAGATAATTTAGATAAAGATCTTCTAAAAAATGAATGGAACCATCGAGAGGTTATATACGAAGATCAATATACTTAACCAAAGTATACAGGAATGAGAATTTATGTATTGAAAAAATAAGGTAAAATGAAGGACATTCAGTTCACGGATCCTTGTACAAAAGCAGTGAAATGAAAAGAAGATACATCAATGAAAATTAAAAAATATAATAAAATAAAAACCAAACCTTTACTGCTAAAAAGTCTTTCATGATGTTTTATGTCAGTCAGGTACAAACCCATGCCACTACTTTCTTATTCTCTATTATGTGTTGAAGTCAGGTGTTATTTGTGTTTACATATAAAAAACCTTATTTTCTTGTTTATTGATCTCTGCTTGAAGGATCTCTCCAAGGGCACAAAGTAGTACCAGATGGGTTTTCAGACTCTTTCCTTAGTAAGATAATAAATCCCAATGTGTAAAACATATTTGTCTCACTTGTTAAAATGAATTGGGTTACACTAGATTTGTATGTAAGAAATTCATTATTAAAATATAAGACAATATAAACCAAAAGAGAAGGAAGAGAAAACGATGACGTTCTTTTGCTATCCAACGTAATTTTTGAATTGTCACTGGGAATTAGTTCACCGTTGGAGTGAGTTCATTTTTGGACAATAGTTTCATAAGTATTGGTTCTTTTTTTTTTTAAAGGTTGGATTGTTGATTGGTAGTCTCGAGAGGGAGAAAGATTATTTGCACAAATGACTATTTTACAATTTTTCATCTTCCTTTTTATCACTAAGTATGGTTGTTTGGTTTGATTTTGACCAATTGTATGCATTTCTATTTTGATGCTTTCTTCCATCATAGGACATCATAATGTTTTGGGTAAAGGATTATTTCTTTTCTTACTAATGATGAAGACACTTACAAAAGTGACTTCTTTAAATGAAGCAAATTATTATTTGTGGAGGAAAAATATAAAGAAATTGTCTTCGGTTTACAGAAATTGAATTCAATATTTGATGAAGAATGGATTTTGAACACCATCGAGTATGTGATTTTATTAGAACTTGTGTGGATGAGAATGTGTATAATCTTATTGTGCATAAGACAAATGCAAGAACCTTATTGGATAAACTTGAACCCTATATGCTCTTGAATAAAGAGCAATAAGTTGTACTTATTGAAAACTATTTTAAAAGTGAAGTGCAAGGAAGAGACTCCTTTATAAAACACTTGAGTAATTTTCAAAGACACTTTGATCAGTTGTCAGTCGTCAACTATGGACACTAAATCGATGATGATTTGTAAGGGTTATTCCTATTGTTGATTTTAGGGAAATGTTTTCGTTTTCCATGATTAGTTTTGTCTAAAATGGTGATATTTCTTTTGAATAGCAAAGAGTGATGATCATAATGAGGAGATAAGAAGAAAGACACAAGGTACTTTGTCTCAGTAAAAACGTGTCTATTACTAAAAATAGGTGGAAAAGCCAAAAAAGAGAACTGAAAGGTGGTTGAGATAAAGCAAGAATAATTTCAGGTTTCGTTACAAGAATGTAGAAGGTCATTATTCTCACAAAAGGACATATATAAAGAAAATATTTACTTTGGAAAAATGAGAATAAAGAAAAGAAAGTCAAGCAACAAGACAAGGATCATGATGATGGCGATTGTGTGACTACTACTACTTTTGATGCTGTTGTTATCCATTATTCATGACCATAATTTAGTTAATTTGGTATTTGATTATAGAATGTGGATTATTGATAGTGATGCTTGCCAGGAAAATTGACAGGGTGGTGGAGGGGGAGGTGTCACACCGAGAAGATTTCATAACAATGAGACACAAGGCACCCCCTCACAAGGAATTGACGTCACCTTCAACCCAAAACCTTAAGGCATTGGGTTTGTGGGTATTTTTTCTTATATGTTGTTCAACTTTCTCATTTGTACACAATGTGAGACTTAGACTCACACTTGGATACCTAAAATGCTACACTGTATTTTATGTCTTGGACTAGAGTGTAAGAGTGATTATTTTCAAAGAATACTTGTTCTCACTAGGAGTGACTATGTATAAAGAATACTTATTTTAGGTAGGAGTGATTGTGTGTAAAGAATGTTTGTTTTAGCCTAGAGTGGTAGCCCTCTAAAACAATACTTAAGGAGTTAACTAAGAGTGGTTATTAACCAAAACAATACTCATGTTTTACTCCTTAACATTAATATACTTAGTAGAACTCAATCAGTGAATTGAGAATTGGATGTAGTTTGCTTTGATAGACAAACCAATATAAAAATATATGGTGTATTTCTCTTTCTCATTATCTCTTTTATGTTGCATGTTATTATTATGGCACTAATATGAGAAGAGATTCTTCACATAAACAACATTTGGAAAATGTGTTTTAAAGAAGTGATTTTATTAAATTGAAATTGCGCCTTATTTATTGTCATTGAACATTTCTCACTAAAAAACCACTAGCAGATTGTTTGCCATACAAAAATATCATTTGAGTAATCATATTAGAAGAAATTAACAATTTTTTTAAAGCATTAAAATGAAAATACTTTTAGGCTAAGTTCAAGAGGAGGGTGAAATGAACTTTACAAAATTTGAGTTTATTAAAAAAGGAAAACGTTTTATACAAAATGAAAGTTTCCAAGAATCTCAAAGATCAATGATTTAAGATACAAAACAGAAAATCAATCAATTTCAACGTGAATAAATCAATTTAAAACTAGCAATTTTAAGACAATCAAATTTTCAAACAAGGAGTTCTTGAACAGGCAAAGTAAGATTAAAATGTAGTCAGTGAATAAGCAAATTTTCAAACCTGTAACCAATATATTGTAACACCAGATTTAGTCATGAAATCAAGGCCAAGAAGAATTCTATTTATGCTACCAAAGAATCACTTTCCAATTATGTAGAGAAACAATTGAAGGGTTTTGTTGGTCCAAACAGTTATATTAAAAGCAAACCAGAATTAATTGAAAAAAGTGGAATTGACAGAGTTGCACGCAGAAGAATTTTTCTTATGTGAATTAATCAAAGAAGATGGTCAATGATTAAAGACAAAAACTATGTAACAGTATGAGTTAATTCAATGAATAGAGAATTAACCTATGCAGAATTGAATGAAAGACACAAAACAAAAGTAGATGCAGAGAAAAGGGTCAGAGAGAAACACCCAAAGCAATTATACTGGTTCACCCTTCCTCAAGGGCTACGTCTAGTCTTTCTTGCAACCCTAGCAAGAAAAATTTCACTATAAAACACTCAATTGTACACACTTACAATCAAGAACACCTCTTGCACCCTGCAAGATTAAAATCACCACTGAGTATTCAAGTTTGCACCTTACAAACCGAAATTACTATTATACAGATTACTACCCAACACTTCAATCAACACAGGTTCAATATTAAGTTGCAGAAACACTCCTTGATTTCTAGCAAAGATGATTAGTGCGGAACCTTGAAGAACACCAACGGCACCTTGAAAAGCTTGAATTCTTGAAAATCAAATCTTTGTTTTCTTTGAAAAACCAAACAATTTTTGTTTGCTATCTCAGTATTCTCATTTTTCTCTCTGTGTATATTCGCACTGTGTGACCAGGTATTTCAAACAATTGATACCCAAACTGTTTTTGAGAAGAGTTAATTCAGTTTGAAATTAATGCATGAATAAATCGATTTCTTAAAAGTGGAATCAAATTATTTTTGTTAAAAACTGAAATTTCAAATGATTTTTCTCACAAACGTTTTGCTCAATTTGATTACTTTGATTTTAAGTTTGATTTAATTGTGCCAAAGATTTTCTTCTCAGTTGTGCACATGTTCACCTTCACCTTCAATCACACTCACTCACACCTACTAAGACAATGATTTAGTCTTCTTCTTCAACTTCCATGCTTGGCTTTGCTTTTGTCCAATTGCTTAACTTCATCAAATATTGAATCCTGTGAGATTCTTAACATAAAACATAATTACCCTCCCTTGTGCTTTTCCTATTTTCTACAATAATTATATTAAATTATGTATTCATTTTGTTGTATTAGTAACAATGATAATATATAAATTTTAAGAATATTATTTTGATATTTTCCAAATTATTGGACAAGATATATCACTATTTTTTAGGGTTATAATGTCACTATGGTGAGGTTGTGGCTAAGGGAGATAAAGAAAATCAATGAAGGAGTAACTTGTTCCACAAAGAAACATGAGACTTTATGATAGAAGCATTCTTAGGACCAGTAAAAGACTTAGAAAAATCTTAGAACTTTTCCCAAGTTTCTTAAAAGAAACTTAGTACTAGGGTTCCACTTTCAAGAAAGGTTCATTGGAGAAGATCCTTCAAGAAAATATTTCTATTTTAGAGGTTTTAAAAGAACAAGAAGAATGTATAATAGTAACTCAATTCTAGTTCAATTTTAAAAATGATTTGTACAAGAGGCAAGGGGTTCTATTTATAAGAGTTGGAGCCCTCTTGTACACCATGATCTAGGAGATGTGGGAGTAATTGAACAATGGAATGAACCCAAGCAAATTTTGCCTATATAACTTCTTCATATCCTACATCACCCAAAACAAGGTAAATTTATATGTTTATAAGTGTTTCCTTCCTTGCTTGATGCATAGATGTGTAGGTTGATTTGTGGCCTTGTGTTGACCTTTTTTGTAGAGTTTTTGACTCCAATTGAGGCCTGATTGGAGTAGACAAAATTGATTGGGAACTAGAGTTTTGACTACCCAATCTAATATAATATAGACCCAATTGGAGGCCCACTCCTACTTCTTACATAAGAAAAATCAAATTTTATACAAAATGCTCTACTCCTATTTACTTTTCTTTTACAAGATACAAAATTTATTTGCAATACTAAGAAAAATAGAAAAAAAAAATCTTATTATTTTGTAGAATCTTCTTCCTTAAAGCTTCACATTCTTATTTCTTTTTAACCAAGGTTGTGAGATGGTTGGAGGGTTTTACAACATTGTCATTCTTGTATTTTTGTGAGAATGAAGTAGAACTTTGACGATGAAGCATAAGAGATAAAATTACCTACTAAAAAATACTTTTTTCAATAAAAGACTTGAGGTAATATTTTCAAAACAACATCTCTTAAATTGTAGGAGTCCAAAAAAACATATTATGAATGTATGAAAACATAACACGAGAAAGAGTATTAATAATAATAACAACACACTAATTTAAATAAGTTTTGAGTTTTTAGTACATGATTTATCTTTGTCTTAAGTATTTAATAAACTTTTTCTTAAATTTAAATATTTAATAAATTATTAGATTTTAGGTTAATTTTTTTTGTAAAAAGTATGTATTTTTATTTGATTCTTATTATTATATTGTTTCTTTTAATTTTTTTTTTCATTGATTCTTAAATATCTTTAGATTTCTTTTACAGTACCTCACTTTAACTTTTTTTTTATAATAATAACATATGTTTTTCCACATATACTGAAAATATCGTACACATGTGAGATAAAATACTTAAGGTATATCATTTATTAATATTTGACATTGTGGGACACATTTTTCAAATTAACTTATAAGTGAAAATTGGAAATGACAAAGCTAACTTTGGATATTTAAACACATCCTTCTAATTTATTAGATATTCAATTTGAACAAAACAAATACTCAAAGCAAAGATTAATAATATATTAGAAATCATAAATTTATTTAAGCATTAACACATTTATCATTATGAAAGAAAATAGTATATAAAAGTTATCCGAAAAAAAAAAAGACATTTATATTTTATAAAGACGAAAATCATATCTTAATTTAAGATTTATTCTCACTTAAACATTTATAATTTATTATATACACATTTATAATTTTAAAGTACCTACCTAAATTTTTAATTAAAATCACTGTAATTTATTTGTATTAGAAGGTTAAAAGGATAAATAAAGACAATAAAATAAATTAATTTCTTTTAAAACATGTAATAAAGTAAAAAGAGTACAGGGCAGTAAAAAATAAAATAAAAGAATTAACGAGGCAAGACAAAATTTAATACGCGGTAAGTGTTATATATATATATATATATATATATATAATACATATGCATCTGATAGTGTGGATTTTACTCGGAAGAAGCACGAAACCATGAAAACCCATATCCAATGAAGATCGAAAAACCCCACTCAGCGAGATCTACTTCTTTTCATTTCCGTTCATTCACTATTCTCAACCGATTTTCATTCATTTCACCTCCCCACTGATGTGCTTCAAATCCGACCAATAAAAAACCCGCATCTCGCGCGATCCGACGCCGTTTCGCGAACCCACTAGAAATGGGCGCGAACCAGTCACTGCAAGTTGTGGAAGAGAGCGAAGAAGAGGAGGACGAAGAAGAGCAAGAGGAGGAGGAAGATGAGAGGAACCTCAACGGGCCCTTGTTGGGCCGGGCCCAATTGGGGAACCACATGGTGAAGAAGGTTCTCGAACAGGAACCGGAGATGCTGCCGTGCCACGCCTCCGCGTCGCCGCTCTCACCGCAGCTGTCGTCGCTCGGGACGCCGCGCCTCGGTCCCTCGATCAAGGTCTGGGATCCCTACAACGTCCTCGGGCCGCCGCCGCCGCTGCTGTCGCCACCTGCACTCTCGCGGAGCTTCTCCGCGAACGGGATGGTGCCGGATGACGAGGCCGTGACGGAGGTTTTCCTGATCAGCCACGGTGAGTGCGAGTTAAATTTGGCTCCGGACATGGTCGGCGGCCGCTGCCCTGCCGCCGTGCTCACCGCCAATGGAATGCGCCAGGCCAGGGCTCTGGCTGTGTTCCTCAAGTCGCAAGGGGTCCGGTTCAGTGCCGTGTATTCGTCGCCTCTGGATCGGGCTCGGTCCACGGCGGTGTCAGTGTCTAAGGTACTTTACTCAGTTTGAATGTGCTCAATTTTGTGGAATTGCAAAGATCACTTACATTTTGAATGTTCCACGTGCATTCTTGCCGTGTATTTTGAATGGTTCTAACTGCATTTTATGTTTTTTAAGCTTTTGTAGATGGCTCTAATTGAGAATATTTAGTTTGAATGTGCTTGATTATTTGCAAGTTCAAGGATCACTTACATTTTGAATAGTGCTACTTTTATGAGTGCGTCAAAGCATGTGCTTTTGCTATTTATTTTGAATGTTTCTAACTGCGTTTTATATTTTTTAAGCTTTTGTAAAAGGATAAATTAGAATACTTAGTATGATTGTGCTTGATTGCTTACAAGTGCAAGGATCATCAACATTGCAAAATATGTGTTTATGTATATGTGTTCCCAATGTGCTCTTGCCATGTGTTCTGAATGCTTGTAACAGCATTTTATGTTTAAGCTTTTGTAGAAAGATAAATGAGAATATTTAGTTTGAATGTGCTTAATCGTCTGCAAGTGCAAGGATCCCTTACATTTCAAAATATTTGTGTTTATGTATGTTGTTTGTTCTAGATGTGCTCTTGCCATGTATTCTGAATGCTTCTGACTGCATTTTATGTTTTTTAAGCTTTTGTATGAAGATAGATGAGAATATTCCAGTAATTAGACAAACTATAGCATTTAATTTTGTCTACAATAATACCAACTCATGTTTGCTTTTTAGAGCATTGTTCCTTTGATATGAGACTGCGTTTGATGTTGATTTTGTACCAGTTATGTACATTATATCATAACCGAGCCTGCTTTGTATGGTGCAATTCATGTGGCTGACCTTTCTAGAGACAGGGCTTTATTGTTGATTTACGTATGTACGTTGTATTGTTGCTGTGGTGTGTCCTTTAATTTGTGTGCAGTGTTGTGTCTGTGTTTTCTAGTTTTGTTTGATAGATGCTTTGAATTGAAGCAATTGAATCTACACTTTGATTGTGGGAGTTTAATTAGGTCGTGCATGGTCATGAGCTCTCTTAATGGCTGAGTGTAAACGTGAAAGCTGAACATATGGATATGAGGTTGGCTTTATAAACCTGAATTTCGTTGAATTGGAAATGGTCGTTCTGATTCCTTGACTTTGTATAGATGTTGGTTGGTAGCTTCATTGAGTTTGTTTGCTTATTATTGTACTATAATAACATTTTGATTTTTTTTAGGACATCTTATACTGAATTGGTGTCTTTGATAGATGGGTTACATATCAATATACCATGTGTTATGTAGATTGTTATTAAGCTACTATGCTCTGTGGAGCCTTGTTACTTTTAAGATTATAGGAGAACTGGATGTATCTACTGATCACTGCTTAAGTTGGTTTTCTCCTCTAATATTTTATAGAATTGATATTGACTTCTGTTCTAGCCACTAAGGTTTTAAATCGCTCCTGGCTAGCCTAAATAGAAGTTGTCTCATTACTAAGAACCATCTTATTTTATAAGATTATTATTTTTCTAAACAACTGCAATTAAGTACTAAATATTAACGGATTATAACTTAACAGATGAGTAGTCTAACTGAATATTCAAATGTTAGTTACTTAATTTGATCTCTAAGTTGTTGTTCATTACTTGATAAATATGGAGTTAATTTTAATAATCTTAACAAATTATTATTATTATTGTTCCACTGACGAAATTATTGGATCCACATTTCTTGTGAATTAGGGTTAACTTAAATAAATGGTTAATAGGCCCGTACCGCTTGACCCATCTTTGAATAAAAGGATTATACTTCGCACCTCTCCTTTTACTAAGCACACCCCTAGATCCAGGAGAGGACACAAGCCCCTCGGCCTTGAGCTAAATAAGCAAAAAGACTTTAGAAACCTTTACTTTTTCCCGGGTGACGTTACAGGTCTTTCAAATGTAACGTTTATCCTGAGCGTCGGTATAGGTGGTCTTTCCCTAGTAGCCTTATTAAAGTTATGGTCTTAATTTTGTGATTTTTTTTTACTGAACTACTATGTACTTATGGATTTTCTACTTCACCACTCATATATATTTGGGTATTGTTTTTAAGGTATTTACACCTCTATACAGTACTTATGTCTCTATGTTTTCATTAAACTTAGATAAATGATTGGATATGTATAAGTATACTTTCATGACAAGAAACATATTTGTAACATAGTTATGAATTTTTGGTCATATTTATAACGTAATTATGAACTTAGATAAATAATTGAAAAAATAAGAATGTACATAAGTAAATTGTCAAGATGATAGGCATATATGTAATGCATGTACATACCCGTGACTTAGGAGTCGTGTTGGCCTTTCAGTACTCCATAATGTTCCGAATTAGCATGCCTTTCCGGTAGTGCTTTTGTTATCCGTTATTAACCTATCTCTTCGGTTGTGGTTTTGCGATTTCGTATTAACATGCCTTTTGGTAATGTTTTTGTGATCCGTATGAACACACACCTCTTCGGTTGTGTTTTTGCGATTTATTAACATGGCTTTCTGTTATGTTTTTGTGGTTCGAATTAACACATGCATCTTCGGTTGTATGTTTTGCAATTTTATTAATATGCCTTTCGGTCATATTTTTGCGATCCGAATTAATACACACCTTTTCGGTTGTGTTTTTGTGACTCTGGATATTCAATGTCTAGCAAATAATATACAAGTGTTTGAAGGAAACATAGGTATTTATTAGGGAATGCGACCTCGTTAAAAACCCTTGAGAAAATTTTTATAAAAATAAAATAAAAAAATCAAGGAAAAAGAGTGTCGCCTATGTAACAATGTTTATCCACGAAAATAAAATTTCAAATTTAATGTTTATTAATTGAAATAAAATTTCAAATTTACCGCATTCCGTGTTCGGGGGATAGTTCCCCTGTTGGGCGTGTTGGGCGTGAACTGTCTATTGTTTCTCATTTTGAAAGCAAGGTTTTCTCTTAAGTTTCGTATAGTGGGAGTAGGAAAATTTTACCTGCCTCATGGTAGGTGTCAATTTGTTCTAGCCGCTGAAGTTTTTGATCGCTCCTTTCTAGTCCAAGTAGAAGTTGTCTGATTTACTGAGAACCATCTTGTTTTATAAGATTATTATTTTTCTAAACAACTGCATTCAAGTACTAAATATTAAGTGATTATAACTTAACAGATGAGTAGCCCAACTGAATATTCAAATGTTAGTTATTTAATTTGACCTCCAAGTTGTTGTTTATTATACTTGATAAATATGGTGTTGGTCTTAATAATCTTAACAAATTAATCCTTAACAAATTATTATTATTATTGTTCCACCGGCGAAGTTATTGGATCCACATTTCTTGTAAAATAGGGTTAATATTTAAATAAAAGGTTAATAGGCTCATACCTCTTGATCCATCTTTAGATAAAAGGATTATACTTTGCACCTTTTTTTACTAAGCACACTCCTCAGATCCAGGAGAGCACAAGTTCAAATCATTTCCCTTGTAACGTGAAATTTAGCATAAAACTCAATTCTTTAAATACTAGAGTGAAAACCAACTTAAGTTGTTATCAGGAGGATACATCCACTTCTCCTGTAATCTTAAAAGTAGTAGGGCATAGAACAGTAGACAGCTAAAATTGGAAAAAGGTCTATAGAAGTTTGGCATTTTCTGCATTCAATTTCTTTCCATATCCTACTATTTACAAAATTTGTTGATAATATTTTGTTCAATTTTGAAATTAGTGGATGATGTCATAGGATAAATCTGAGATAAAATACATGGAAGAAAGCTGGGTAGCTTGTATTATTTTCCAGATGTTAGCTGACTATCAATGTTTAGTAATAATAATGTTAACTGACTAATGGAATGTTTAAGGAACAATTAGCTGCTAATACTGGTAGATGCTTATGAAACTCACTTTTATTAAGTGAGATAAAATACTAAGGGGATGTTCTTCAACTTTCATGACTAGTTGTAGATGGTATAAAAGAAAACCACCTGTATGAGTCCGTATGAAACAAATCACAGGTCAAGGTTGACAGTAGTTTAATTCGTTATTACTCCAAAACTGATTCTAATATTGAATTTCTATATAGAATTGTAAAATTTTGTGGTTGTCAGCTTATGTTAACTCTTGGGGATGGCTATGGCTAGGGTGGTTCCTGCAATTGTCTCATCCTTGAACAGCCTTGAAATCTAGCTGAAGGAGGAGAGACAATGGAAAGGAAAAGAATTGGGATAAATTTAGATTGGAAAAGTCAATTATGAACTAGACTTTTTAATAAACAATTTCATTTTAAATTTAGTTCAGATTACAACCAGCTTTTGAAATTTATGCTATAGCCAGACACTTTTTTATTAAAAACCAGCACTTAGTAAGATATAAGGTTTTTTAAATATTCCATGCACCCTGTATCCTGCTAGTTCATTTTTAAACCAGTAAATATCTGTTTTGATCCTCAAGGATACATGTGACGTAATTTTGGTCCTCTATTCATACGTGCATGAAATTAGTCTTTCTGAGATATGTCTCATTAAATTGGTCCTGTAATGTCATTTCTTGCCATCAACTTTGACCTTAAAGAATAAAATTTATGGCATTAATTACCATTGAGGGTGTTGATGTGCTAATTGTAACGGACCAATGTTGAATATTTTTACTTGCAGTTTGCTAAAAACATGGATGTTAGAGGAATAAAGTGAGATTACAAGATATCTATAAAATTGCAGAGGAGAGTGGGGGGAAAACCCAAAGCTACCCAAACTGACTATTACTGTTTGCTTGTGTTGGATGCTGATATGTAAATGTATGAATATAAGTTATAAAAAATTCTACTTTTTATCAAAGCAAGATGGAAAAGGTGGAAACTGTAAAAACTTTAATTATTACTATGATTTCAATGCTAGACACTGAATAATGTTGTTCAGAAAGATGTGGTTGAGTGTATTCAATGGTTGGAAGGCATGAACAAAATAAACTCCATAAATTAGTTTACTTGAATCTGTAGTAATGGCATGATTATTTTGCATTAAACTTCATGTGTCTTCAGAAATTTCATTTTTAATGGTTCATTGTTGCATCACTGCTAATGAACAGGAAGTCAATTTTTCAGAGGAACAAATTCAATCCTCGGATGCTCTTACAGAGATTAGTCAAGGGAATTGGGAAGGCTGCCTTCGATCAGAAATATACACCCCTGAAACTCAGGCCTTAATTGACAGGTTCCAGCCAGATTTTACTGCACCTTCTGGTGAATCACTTAGACAAGTAGAATTCCGGATGATTAATTTCTTAAATGGAACTGTCCTGGGATTACATGAAAAATTAAGATTAGATTTATCATCACATCAAAATGACAACCATGCATTTGCACAGCACAACTCCCATGCTCTTCTCACAAACTCAATTCACGACCAAGATGGATCTTCTCTCCCTCCAAACCAATGGGATTTGCTCAGCAGGCATCGGCCTGCATTCTCTAGGAAAAAGTCTGGTAAGAGCAGGCTACAGTTTGTCACAACCACTGGTGATGTAATTGAAGAAGAAATTTCTTCTGGCAATGTAAACCACCAAAGTTCTCTGCATAATTCTGGCTTCAGCACCTTTTCACCTACTGTGTCTTGTATAGGACTATTTACTCATTCTGTGCCAATTAAGTGTCTCCTGACTGGTCTTCTTGGATGTAGCCCTCTGATGTCACATAAGTTTTGCATAGAAGACTCATCGGTGACTGTGTTGCAGCATTCTCTAAGAACTGGTTGGCAGATAAAAAGGCTGAATGATACGGCACATCTTAGGCTTCTCTAGTTAGAGAAGCTGTACTTAAAGGAACTGATTTTGGCATTGGCTTGGATATAAATTTAGCTTGGTTGTTGATATCTACGGATTCAAAAGAATTGAGGCCTTTTATTGTAACCTTTATTTATTTCTGCACTGATCTATTCCAAAAGCGGAATGATGCAGGAGTTGGATTGTTGTATTAATTCTTTTTGGTTTGTAGCATTACTGGAGTTGTTATACATCTACATGTCATGTAATTTCCCTGTACTTGAAAAGATACAAGTATTTCGGATCAATAGCTTTAAAGATATAGTATTTAATTCTTAATCCTGAAGATATGAGGGTTAAATTTTGTTCTAGAATTATACTAGGACTATTCTTATGAACGAATTGGACCACAGTTCGTGGGTGGGAATTATTGCTTGTTTGAGTGGGGTTACCAGAAGTAGACCTCTCAGTTTACTCCGTACTCCGATCTAATCATTACTGTAGGATGCAGCAGGGACCATACAACCCAATTGACGTGTGAATCTCCAATTGACATGTGAATCTCACAAGATAGTTATGGTATTGTTCATCCTTCTAGGATCTGGGATCTAACAAGTGCAGCAACTTCAACCACGGCCAGTGTCCCTTTATATTACGACATTTTGGTTTTTGTGAATTAAATCCTTTGGAAAAGGTTTGTGTGCAGAATCATAAATTTGGTTCGCTTTATGTGGTTATCTGAAAGCTAATTTGAATTTCAACCGATCCAAGTTGAATAAAAAAAGTCATTTAATAAGGAGGTAAACTTTTGCTTCTATCCTCTTTTTACTACTATTATACATCCAGTTGAAACTCTAAACTAATTGTGTTTAGGCCTCGAATAAATAGTTAATGTATCGATAGTTGCTCATGCTGGAAGCATACTGAGAAACCCTGATGGACTCCAAAAGATCAAGGTAGATTTCCTTGGTATTTTTATTGAAATGGTGCAATTTTAGGCGAATTTTTTGAGAATGGGCAAAAATTTGCCATTGGACAAATTTTTCAATAAAAAAAAAAAAAAAAAAAAACAAAACATACTTTTGAAAATGAAAATAAGATCAATAAAACTCATGCTAGAAAGCATACTATTTATATTTTAAATTTCAAATACGTTTTACTCAAGTACATAATATTTTAAAATATTATACCTTTTGATAAGAAATCGCCCAAAATTGCAACATTGCTGTAAAAATACCCATCTCCTTTTCTATAAAACTCAATGGGAAGTCATGTGTATTTATGTAAAATCTCCCTCACCTCACTTTTTTTTTTTCTCATTTCCCATCTTTTTCTCTCTAAAAAGTTATATCTTTGTCTTTTTTTCCCAATCTTTTTAGTCTAGTCTAAATCTCATTTGATCACATCTTACAAGAACTCAGGAGCTATAATCATTTCTAACTAGCCAGATCTTCAAAGAGAATGAATTTTTATTTGCTTTAAATATTTCTTATTTTTTTTCTTTTGGATTTGTCATCACTTTTGGTGGGGTTAGTTGAAAAAAAATTATCTTCTCAAGCTTGTACTAAAAGTTTATTATGTCGTTTCTAACTAACCAAATCTTCAAAGAGAGGTAATCTTTGTTTATTTTAAATATTCCTTATTTTCTTTCTTTTCTTTTGGATTTGTCATCACTCTTGATGGGGTTACTTGATAAAAAATGATCTTCTCAACTTGATTAAGCTTGTATTAAAAGTTTATTATATTTGGATACTTTATTCTACATTCCTAGATTTTGAATAATTTGAATGCTTTGATTGGAAATTACTTTATAAAAAGGAATTGTAGATAAGAGAAGTTATTTATGTTTTTTTCTTTATAAAATCTATATGTAGATGATTTGGATGTGAACATAACTTAGTCACAAGATTTTGGTTTCTATGCAAGAATTGTGTTTTTGTTGAAAATTGTTTGATATTGTTATTTGAGTTTTAGTTAATAAATGATTGTTTTAAAATGTTTTAAATTCAATCCTTTTGTTGAGAAATTGATATCATGACTAGATTATGCATGTTAAGGTATAGAGTTCCTTAAATTGACTTTTGAGTTTTGAATATGTTTTAGATTAGTAGTTAATTCATTTGGCTTTCCATGTTTTAGTTTTGAGTTTGATATAAATGAGTATATATATTTAGTTGAATGGTTAATGTTGAATTGAAAGGAGGAAAGGATGATATTAGAACAAATTACGGTTATACTCATAATTTTGAATGTGTTTAAAAGTAATATTTGTTAAATGGATTATGGGTAAACTTTGGAAAAAAAAACTGACCTAATGCATGAAGTTAATTTTTTGATATTTTGCTCAAGCAAAAATAGAACAAAAATTCAAATTTGTTCTTGATCCTATTTTCGCTCAAGGTTGCCCTCAAGCAAAAATATATCTAAACATCAATTTCTTTTTTTACTTTATTTTTTATCAAGTGAAAATTTTTTCGCTCAAGTAAAAATAGAACTTCAACTCAACCCTCTTGCTCTACAAGATTTTAGCTTAAGAGAATAAACTTTTCTAAGCCAATTTTCGATCATGCTAAAGATAAAATTATTTCTTTCCTTTTTTTTTTTCTCTCAATGGATTATGTGTGAATGTTTATTATAAATGTAAAATGAATATTAATTTGTATATTTAATTGATTTGAAATTTTGTTTAAATAAGTATTTTATATGGTAATGCTTAATGAAAATAACTAGAGTTGTATGAATTTGGGATAACAAATCTAGGATGATATATGAACCATTGTTTGAGTTGTGTATTAAGTAAAGACACATATTTTATAACAAAGATTTCCTTACTCCACTAATGGTTTAAGTCACATAGATTAAGATATCACGTGGTGAGAAGCTGAGGAAGAAGTTCTTGTACATCATGACATGTGTTGATGTGCGACTTGAGTTGTATAAATGATCCATCAATCTTGGGTTCACTTGTTAATCCATGTCTTTATTGGATTAGATATTAGTTTCTATTAGTAACACAAATCTTTCAGAAGATGTTAGTTGATATTCCATTTATTGAGTATCTTTTGATGTATAGATCAATGTGTGATCTATATTGTTTTTATATATTTTGTGTTTTGATTGAAATTAAATTTTTTTCTTATATATATATATATATATATATATATATTGTAAAGATAGGAAAAGCACAAAAAAGAAGAGTTGAATCATGTTTTAATTAATTTCCAAAGTCTTTTTGTAAATATTACGATGATTATTTGGACGATATTTTTGTTTGATACGTGGTCAGACAGAGGTTTTGGGTTTGATAAAGTACCATAGATGCAACTTTATAGATTAACTAATTTACTTGGCCAAAATAGTTTAATTATGTATTCACATAATAACTTTTCTTCTCAAGTTAGTACACACAATAATAAAGTGCAATATAAAGAGATAAAGAGAAAGAAGAAGTACATAAGGTGTTTTTATATTGGTTTGTCTGACCACATAGACTACATCCATTACTTAATCAACATATTGAGTTTCACTAAGTAGATTATCGCTCGAAAGTATAATATGAGTATTATTGTTTGGACTTATAGTCACCTCTAGCTAACCCTTTTATTTTGGATTACAATCACTCTTGGCTGACCTAGTTCAAGAATTATTTCTACAAGTCACTTCTAGCTTAACCAATTATTCTTTCATAGGCCACTCCTGATTTAACAAAATATTCTTTCACATGTAATATGTATACATATAATCTAATTTAAGCTTTATTAATTATAAAATAATATTGCATAATATCATATCATCTATCAAACAGAATAGTTACATCTTACCTGATTTCTTTATTAAAAATATTATTTTATAAGCGTAATATGATTATATTTTATATTTGATTTTTTTCAACATTAAATTTCATAATGTTGAACTTTTGCTTTAATATATATTTTCTCATATTGAAATATTATTTTAATAAGTTTTCCTTATTTATATTTTTTGTGTAGTGATTTATTATGACTAGACTACTTACACGAATGTGTATTATTTATTATACAGACTCACTATTTATCTATAATTTTCAAGTTCCTTATTTTTTTTATTTTTCATTTGTTTTTCCTCCAATCCCATCATTTCAAACTTTAATATTAAATTTAAAATTTTTAAATAGTATATTAAATTTAAATAAAAGAAAAAAAATATACAAATAAATATATATTAATTTTTTTGAATTCAAAACTAATAATAAAAATAATAATTATAGTAATTAAATTTTAACTCAATAAAATAAAATAATAAAATAATAAAATATAGCCTAAGATATTATTTTCTGTAGCAGTAGGTAACTTGTTTTCTTAATAGCCGCCCACAAGTTTCAATTATTAAAAAATTAGTTTGATAACTTTTAAAGTCATTATTAGATATAAAGTAAAGTATGCAAGTAATGACATATATACGTTTAAAGTTTCTAACTAAGTTAGAAATTGGTTTTAGATTAATCCGTTTATTGATTAAAACAGATAAAGTTAATTGCGTTTCTAGCTATATGATTTATTTTATTATTAATAGAAGCTTCACTTAAGTTATCAATTTTTATATGATTATCCTTTATTTAATTAACACTAAAATCATAAACAGATAAATATTAACAGTTGTAATTTAAGCATAATATAATTTATAACTAATGTGTATTCACAATTAATAAAACTAATGACATTAATTTCAATAAATAATTATATTAGTGCGATTTTGTGATATTATTGTCCTTCTCAAATAAACAAAGTAAATATATAATATAATTAATAAAGACACCTATTCAAATTTTGAAGATATTTTTATCGGAAAGTTAGTGCCTAAAGAGGGATGGTGGAAACGGGACAACAAGAATTAAAAAAATGTGAGACGGAGGCATCACCGTTTCAGCAACATGCTGGTAGTGGGGTCCACACTACTATTATTCAAATCCAAGTGAAAAACAAATATAGTAATAATAATAAATAATAATAATAATAATAAATAATAATAATGCACAAATAATGTTGCAGAAGCAAGCACCACCGTTAGTACCCTAATTGTGAGAGTTTCAGTTTCACTACCTTTTCTCATCTCCAGCATCCTCGTCAGAGGTACGGGTCCTTTCCCAATCTCTTTTTTCTCGTACATCTGAAACCTCACTTGTTGGATTCAAATCCTTAGATTCAACAATTTGTTTTCGATTTGCAATATGTTTGGTATTTTTGTTAACTGTAGTCCAAAGGGTTCTTCTTGGGTTGATTTGATTTATTTATTGATGCTGTTAGTGAACTGCGTCTTGGGTTGATTTGATTTATTTCGTAACCGCACTTATGTGTTAATATGCAATTTGACTTGGTGTCTTTCAACTAGAAAGTTGAATCTGTTTTGACTGTTATAGCTATGTTATCTCTCTCTTTTTTTTTTTTTTTAATGCATTTTCTTATACTGGTCTAGCAAGTTTTCGGCTTTCTAATAAAATGAAGATAAAAGGATTTCTTTTAGCAAAAAATTGTGCGGAAAGTGGTTACTTATCAAATTCATTTCTATCTTTTGGAATTGATTGGTGTTTTCTAACTCAACTTTGGGATGGTTTGATTAAGAGTGCTTACTATGTTTATGGATTTATTTTTGGGAAAGATATGTTTTTTAGGCCTTATACTATTTTTGTCAAACTTGGATTTGGTTATTGTTCTTTCAAATTGATGAATTAGTCTTCGATCTTTAAAAGAAATGAAGTTTGTCCTTCCCTCAATATTATGACAGTACACAAAATGCCACTAAATGTGAAATTTAAATATAACCAAGGACTAAAATCAAATATTTTCAGAAGCTGGAGGACTTTGATTTTAAAGTACACCGACAAAAACTGAGTTTTTCAAAAATATTATAATTTCTCATATTTGTATTAACTGAATGTATTAACAAAGCGTCGTATTTTTTGTTAATATTTATCATATGCGGGAACAATCTTCATTATAAGGTTTTTGAAAGTGCTTTTCAAGCTGTTGTTGAACATTTGAGTTTCTGCCTTACCCTCTATGGTTACTATTTTGTGAAGTTTTCCCTAATATAAACATTGCATATAGGAAAGCTTGCTTGTTCAAGTACGCTTGAATGAAACATTGCATAATATAAATATTGCTTGTTCAAGTACTTGCTTGTTCAAGTCAATGTTGTTACTCGTTGCTACCCTTTCCCAACTTTTCTGCTGCACTCACCATCAATCCCCTTCTAGGTGGATTTTTGGTCCTGTAAATTGGTTTTGGGTTTTCACACTTTTTATTGTTGATTGAATTCTCAAAAACTTGAGAGAATTTTGAGTTGGTGTTATTTCCTTGTCTGATGAATCCTCCACAGCAAAGTTCACCTGTGTTATTGAACTTTGCTGTTATATAATTTGGGGAAAGATAGGCTTTTCCGTTCTTAATAGGTGCTATAGTTACTTTACTGAATAGAGTGAAAAGAGAGGAAGATGATAAAACTACTAATGGATTTATCGGATATCATTCATACGAAATTGTTAGTGGATGAAGGTGGATTGGATATTTAAATTTCTACTTGATGGATCTTAAATGGATTTTTTGCCAGCATTGTAATCCATTTCCATAGTATTTTGAAAAGACGAATTTTAAAAAGAAAATTAATCATGATTCTATAGCATTAGAGGCTAAAATAGATTTATATCTATACGGTGGTTAACTGATTAACTTGCTGTTTCTGAATTTGCTACCTTGTATTGTATCCCTGATGTTATGCTTGTAGGCTAGTCTTCTTGTTATCACAAACAATGGCTGATGGTCAAGAATCAGACAAGAACATTGAGATATGGAAGATCAAGAAATTGATCAAGGCATTGGAAGCTGCTAGAGGTAACGGTACCAGCATGATTTCTCTGATTATGCCTCCACGTGATCAAATATCCCGGGTGACTAAGATGTTGGGAGATGAGTTTGGAACTGCTTCAAACATCAAAAGTAGGGTGAACCGGCAGTCAGTGTTGGGAGCCATTACCTCTGCTCAGCAGAGGTTGAAACTGTATAACAAGGTCCCTCCAAATGGGTTGGTCCTTTACACTGGAACCATAGTCACTGAAGATGGCAAGGAAAAGAAGGTGACAATTGATTTTGAACCTTTCAAGCCTATCAATGCATCATTGTACCTATGTGATAACAAGTTTCACACAGAAGCTCTGAATGAACTTTTAGAATCTGATGACAAGTTTGGTTTCATTGTTATGGATGGAAATGGCACCCTCTTTGGGACCTTAAGTGGAAACACTCGTGAGGTGCTTCACAAGTTTACTGTTGATCTTCCGAAGAAGCACGGTAGAGGAGGTCAATCTGCTTTGCGTTTTGCTCGTCTTAGGATGGAAAAACGGCACAACTATGTTAGAAAAACTGCAGAACTTGCTACTCAGTTTTTCATCAACCCAGCCACTAGTCAACCTAATGTTTCTGGACTTATACTTGCTGGTTCTGCTGACTTCAAGACTGAGCTGAGTCAGTCCGACATGTTTGACCCTCGGTTGCAAGCAAAAATATTGAACGTGGTGGATGTTTCTTATGGTGGGGAAAATGGATTCAATCAGGCTATTGAGTTATCTGCGGAGATTTTGTCAAATGTGAAGTTCATTCAAGAGAAACGCTTGATAGGGAAATATTTTGAAGAGATCAGTCAGGACACTGGGAGATATGTCTTTGGGGTTGATGACACTTTGAAGGCACTGGAAATGGGTGCTGTGGAAACACTCATTGTGTGGGAAAATTTGGATATTAATAGGTATGTGCTCAAAAATAGTGTCACTGGTGAGATTGTCATAAAGCACTTAGGCAAGGAACAGGAGAGTAATCAAAGCAACTTCCGTGATGCTGCAACCTCTGCGGAGTTGGAAGTTCAGGAGAAGATGCCCTTGCTTGAGTGGTTTGCCAATGAGTACAAACGATTTGGATGCTCCCTGGAATTTGTTACCAACAAATCTCAAGAAGGGTCACAGTTCTGCAGAGGGTTTGGTGGCATTGGTGGAATTCTTCGGTACCAACTTGACATAAGATCATTTGATGAGTTATCTGACGAGGGGGAAGTGTCTGATTCTGATTAATTATCTGTTACTGCAGGCTCATTACTTTGTTTTGGATTAATTATCTGTTACTGCAGGGTCATTTCTAAGACTTTGACTTTACCTTTTTTGTTTTTGATCGTACGATGTGCATCACTTTTTCCTTTGCTATGCTTCATACAATTTTCCTTTTTGTTAATGTATGCTTATATGGCAATTCTGCTGCCAGATTGGCGTTGATTCGACCAGAAAGAGCTCTCTGGAAACGCTAATTTTACAGTATTTCTTGGTTACATGATGCAAATAACTTATGATTGAAATGTTGGAGTTGTAGAAAGTAGTTATTTATTGAAATTGAAGCATATTGTAGCACATGTTCACACACAATGTAAGCTTAAATAAGTTTTTGTGTTTCATCGCTTACTAGTTTCATTGTATGAAGTGCATAATGAAGCTGAAACTAATATTTCCGTTATACTGCATAAATGTTTTGCATCAATTATCTTCGGAAGATAGAAAATAATTTATTTATTTATAATATATTCTTAAAGTTGCCTTACCCCTCTTCATTCTTTTCATACAGTTTCTATAGTCTTGTTTTTTTTCCGTATCTTCTCCGAACAATACCTTAGAGATTTAGATGGCTTGGTTGACTAAGTACAAGATAACAAAATGGAAAATTTCCCCTTTTAGTGTGTGCGGCTTTTAGTGTGTGCGGGTGGGCGTGGTTAAATATAACAAAAGTGACGACGTCACTACGTAAGATTTTCAAGATAGGAATAGCAATTATAGAAAAGGAACGGTAAACATAGAAGAACAATTCCCCTATTTAGGGAAGGAATTGATTCATTTATATTGAAATACAAATTACTAGGGAAAACAATAATATGGAAGATATTTGGCTTTCGAAAGGCCAATTCTCTCCTTATTTTCTCACTCATTCCTAATCTGCTTCTACTGCTCTCTTATTCCTATATTTATATTCTCATTCTCTTTAATAATTTTCTCAATTCCTGCCCCTTATTTTGCTACTTTATTTTTCCTTTTATATGTGTATTGAAAAGGGGTGATTTTCCCAAATCTGCTCCTTGATTCTGTTACAATACCTTCCCCTTGAAGAGTCACCTTGTTCTCAAGTTCTGGAAGGTGCTGCCACTTCACCAACACTTCAAGTTCTCCCTTTTTATTGTATTACTATCCTTGATTTCTTCCGGTTGGACCATGAGTTCATTATCTTAAGTCAATGTCGTGGGAAGGGGCTGAGGAGATAAGGAAGGACCAATATACTCTTTTTCAGTAGAGAAGCATGAAGCACCGGATGGATCTTAGCTGATTGAGGAAGTTTGAGGCCTGTATGCCACCTCACCGATGCGTTCAACCACTTCAAACGGGCCATAAAAACATGCACTCAACTTCCGATTAACCCTTGTTGCCAGGGATTTCATTTTATACGGATGGATTTTCAAGTAACCAAATCCCTAATATCAAATACCACTTCCCTCCTCTTCTTATCAGCTGCCTGCCGCATCCTATTTTGTGCCCTGTTCAGTTGAAATTGAAGCTCCTCAAGCATCTGGGTTCTATCCTCCATTAAAAGCTTGACATCTTCCACCATGATTCCATTCCAACTTTTAGCAAAGGTGGAGGTTCCCTTCCATACAGAGCTTTAAAGGGTGTCATCTTAATGGACCCATGGTAATTAGTGTTGTACCAAAACTCAGTCCAAGCCAACCATTTTGGCCATTGTTTTGGCTTAAATCTTGTTAGACATCTCAAATAAGTTTCCAAACACTTGTTGACAGCCTCTGTTTGACCGTCTGTTTGAGGATGATACGCTGATGACATTTTCAATGAAGTCCCTACTTGTTTAAATAATTATGACCAAAAAACGCTCATAAAATTGTCTCTATCAGATACAATGGAAGATGGAAAACCATGAAGTCGCACCACCACTTTGATGAATAAAGTAGCTACAACTTTTGCTGTAAAAGGATGAGAGAGGGCGAAGAAGTGAGCATATTTGGTCATGCGGTCTACCACAACAAAAATAATATCCAATCCTTTGGCCTTAGATAACCCACTAATGAAATCGATCGAGATGTCTGCCCAAACGTTCGTAGGAATGGGTAGGGGCTGTAGTAAACCAGCGGGTTTGAGAGTGGAATGTTTGTTCTCCTGACATACTTCACAACCTTTTATAAACTCCATAATTGTAGATTTCATGCCTTCCCAATACAAGATAGATGAGATCCGCTTATAAGTGCGAAAAAACCCTGAATGGCCCCCTATCTTAGAGCTGTGAAATTCTAATAGAATCTTTGGAATCCATTTGGAGGATTTAGCAAGCACCAGCCTCTCTTTATACATAAGTCGCCTATTAGACAACTCAAATCCAGCAACCCCTTCTGCCCCTAATAGCAACTTCTACATAATATCCTTTAGTTTCGAATCCTCCAAAACCTCGGCCTCCATATTCCCCCATTCAATAGCCATAGAAAAAGAAAGAGATGAATGATAAAACTTTCTTGAAAGAGCATCGGCCACTCTATTATCAGATCCGACCTTATACTTGATTTCAAAATCATAGCCTAATAATTTTGACAACCACTTTTGCTGCCCCTCCTCAAGCCACCTTTTGTTCTAGTAGAAATTTCAGTGACTTTAGGTCTGTAAACACTGTAAATCGTTGCCCTAACAGATAGTGTCGCCATTTTTGAGTGGCAAGTACTATTGCCATCAATTCCCTTTCATATACTGATTTTCTCTGCGTTGTATTTGATAATTTCTGGCTAATATACGTTATAGGGCGACCTTCTTGCATCAATACAACTCCAACACCTTTTCCGAAAGCATCCGTCTCGATCTGGAAAGGTTTGGAAAAACATGGGACAACCAACACAGGTACAGATACCATGGTTGTTTTGAGTTTCTGAAAAGCCGATTCAGCTTCCTTAACCCACTGAAAACAATCTTTCTTCAATAATTGCGTGAGAGGCCATGCAATGCTCCCATATCCTTGCACGAATCTTCTGTAATAGCCGGTAAGGCCTAAAAACCCTCACAATCCTTTTAAATTTTGTGGTTGAGGCCAATCCATCATGTCTTTTATCTTCTTGGGATCAGCGGCCACTCCCTTAGAAGATATAATGTGTCCCAAATATTCAATGCTTCCACTCTCAGTAATATTTCTTTTTATTTACCAGCAAGTGGTTTTGCCGTAGCAACTCAAAAACTTTGTGTAAATGAACTCTGTGGCTGGCCTGATCTTTGCTATATACTAGGATGTCGTCAAAGAAGACAAGAGTGAACTTCCGAAGGTAAGGCCTCAACACCGTGTTCATAAATGCTTGAAATGTGGACGGGGCATTAGTTAGCCCAAAAGGCATTACAAGAAATTCGTAATGTCCTTCATGTGTCCTGAATGTTGTTTTGTGGATATCCTCCTCTCGCATGCAAATCTGGTGGTAACCAGATTTTAAATCCAATTTAGAAAACAAAGTCGCTCCATCAAGCTCATCCAAGAGCTCCTCAATTACTGGAATCAGAAATTTATCACGGATTGTGATTTTGTTGAGTGCCCGATAATCTACACAGAAACGCCATCCCCTATCCTTCTTCACTAGAATTACTGGACTTGAGAACGGACTTGTACTAGGACCGATGATCCCAATGTAGAACATTTCATCGATAACCTTTTCAATTTCTGTCTTTTGGTAATGAGGATACCTGTAGGGTCTGATGTTAGGGATATCTGCTGCTTCCTTCAAAGTAATTACATGATCTTGAGATCTCTTTGGTGGAAGTCCAAAAGGTGTCTGAAATATATCCTCAAATTGCTCTAGTAAAGCTAACGTTGAAATAGGAGGGTGCTCTTCTATCGACTCCGAGCGAAATAATGGGGTTACCAAAAAACCTTCCTCATCATTGCGTAACGCATTTAAGGCTGTTTTCCCACTAGCCTGGCTTCGCCCGAGACTTGGATCCCCTTGTAATGTCATTTTCCTTCCACCTGACATCCAATTAAGGGACAAAGTTCTGTAGTCACCATCAAATTTGCCTAGACTCGCAATCCAACTTACTCCCAACACCACCTCCGACTTTTCCAACTCCATTATAAAGAAATTCTCCATAATTTTAAGGCCCTACACTAATATCATCACATTCTCACATCCCCCCACACCATGCTCGATAGCACCGTTCCCCATCTCGACTCAGGAATGGTCGCATCTGCAACAAAGGTAATCCCATAACTGACACCAATTTTGTCGAAATGAAGTTAGCTTCTGCTCCTGGACCTACTAAAATGATAACCTCCTTGCCATTAATTGTACCCCGAACCTTGAGGGTCTGGTGAGTGTGAGACCCCAATAGCTGAAAGAAGAAAGGTGTAGAGAGAGGGTTTGGAGTGCGAGATCTGGATCCACAGTAGAAGGTTCCTCAACGGATTCGGCTAGAACCTCATCATCTTCTCCCAAAAGCACCATTTGCTGATTGCGAAATTGACAAGAGTGGTTTGGGTTCCACTTGTCACCACAACGAAAATATAGCCCTTTTCGCTATCGGTATGCCCATTCTTCATTTGAAATCCAACTAGAGTTGGTTTTTGATCCCCTAGATGTTGCAGCTGCCATGGATCTGCTGGTGTTTTTATTTCCTTGGTGGAGTGAGTAGTTGGATCTGACTTAATTAACTCTTGGCTCTGTGAGGGACTGTTTGGCCTGGCCCAATTATTGTTGCGAGCAATGCCTTTGTAACCCCATGGTGGAGTCCCTTCTTCCTGCCACGCCATGTTACGAGCTTCTAACATCATAGCTCGATCCATCATTGTCCGCAAACTTTCAAACTCATCGACTGTCATTTCCGCTTTGAACGTTGGTTTAAGCCCTTCATGGAACAAACACAACAACACAACAACGTATCATTGCCAAAGCTTTTATGAGGTCTCGCTGCTAGCTCGAAATCGCGGCGGTATTCCATCACGGAACCTGCTTGCTTCACCTTCAACAACGACGCCAATGGATTTGACGTTGCCCCTGGTTCAAACCGCTTAAGGAGGTCTTGCTTGAAGCGGAGCCACGTAGGAAAAGTTAATTGGGTCTCCCACCACTCAAACCACGTTAGTGCCTCACCGTGGAGGGCCAGTACAACATATTCCAGCTTTTCTCCCACCTGAATACTGTAAATTCAGAAAAAACGATCAACCCTAACCAACCATCCGCTTGCGTCTGTCCCATCATAAGGGGGAATTTCGATTTTTCGATTGCCGTCACCCTTGCTCTGTGAGTGATTGTGACGCTGCCCTCCGCCGGTCTCCTCCAAATGAGAATCTTCATCATCACCGTGAGGCTCCCGCTGTCGCTAACTCCCTTTTAATTCCTCCAATTGCTTCATTATGGATTCCAACAAGAGTCCTTGTTCTGAACGGAATTCTGCGAATTGCCGCTCTAACCCTTCCACCTTTTCCTCCATCTTGATCGTTGTGCATGTGGAAACCATAGGACTTGCCCAAGATCGTCAACTGTTACCAATTGTATGATTTCCAAGATAGGAATAACAATTACAGAAAAGGAACAATAAACATAGAAGAACAATTCCCCTGTTTAGGGAAGGAATTGATTCATCTTTATTGAAATACAAATTACTAGGAAAATAATAATATGGAAGATATTTTGCTTTCGAGAGGCCAATTCTCTCTTTATTTTCTCACTCACTCCTAATTTGCTTCTACTGCTCTCTTATTCGTCGTATATTTATATTCTCATTCTCTTTCATAATTCCCTCAATTCCCATTCTTAATCCCACTTATTTCGCTATTTTATTTTTTCTCTTATATGTATATTGAAAAGTGATGATTTCTCCAAATCTGCTGCTTGATTCTGTTACACACTACTCCTTAGAGTTTACAAAGCCAAAGCTAAACAATAAATAAGACCCTGATAAATATTAGAAAATTTAAGTATATATTATATACTATATACTAACTCCTAAAAGGTAAAGAGTCGGTAAAATAAGTATTGATATACAAAAAATTATAATTTTAGTGCAAAAATTTTAATTTCTTTAATTTTATTTAATTTTTTTAATAATTAAGATAACTAAACATACATTTTATTTTTAATATTTGTCACAGTATGTTTATTAAGAGAAAATTAACATTCATATGTAATTAACCTTCAAGGTGACTTTTATCCTTTGTTGTTGATTTATAAATTTGAAATCTTTAATATTTTCGTTTAAAATTATATATATAAATTAACATCTTATGACTTTTATTAGGGATTGAAAACTAGAACTTAAAACATGAATTATGCATCTCATAGCTAAGATGACTAATCTTAATAATAGACAATATAACTGTGTAGTTATATATATATATATATA
>Ga0209489_104082_pt1 | contig 27401 bp, 10 predicted proteins | sample SiratrowhiteBW_FD_187527 | JGI IMG/M metagenome (GOLD analysis project Ga0209489, IMG submission 187527) | Root nodule microbial communities of legume samples collected from California, USA - Siratro white BW (SPAdes) (version 2) | ecosystem: Host-associated > Plants > Roots > Nodule | place... | reverse complement strand
AAAGGAGAAAACAAATTAAAAAAAAAAAAAAAAGAAAAATAAGGATAAACAAACTCAAGAAATGAGAGTAGAGGTGATTCAATGTTTTCAACTAAAAGATAGCAAGTTTTGAAAGGAACAAAGTTTGGTCTCTAAGCGGTGGAGTGAAATGGTCTTGGAGGTGAAGACTTCTAACTCTTAGTCTAATGACCATGATGATCTGGTCCAAAAAACTCGGAAGCCTGCTAGGCCATCCAAAAATGCTTATAAGTTGTTGGAAAAACCCCTAAAGTATGCAACTCCAAGAAGAAGGCATGAGGGTCAAGACTCTTATCTAAAATATTAGATGTTTGGTTAATTCAAACATTCAAAATATGTTGGGAAATATTCTTAGGGTTAATGAACCTAAGCTTGCTTCTATTGTGGAGCCTATGATTATTTACTCAAATGTTTATTTTAGGTTCTTTTCCAATTTTAACTTTCATTTTCTTACTATGTCTAATATAGTTAATAATGTTGTCAAGCTTTGGTGCTTCGGTGATGTGGATGTCTCTTATATGGCAGTGTTTTCCTCTTCATTCTGTAGGGGTTTAGGCTTTATCTTTTTATGTTAGAAGATGTTCCCTTTGGAATGATTTGGCTAATTTACAACGTCCCTGGTGCATTTTGGGGGACTTAAACGTTGTGCTTTCTACTGAAGAGTCCAATGGAGTCAATCGTCCTAATTAGGTTTTTGCCAATGAGTTTGGTAGCTGGGTTAACTCTAAGAACCTCCTGACTCTTCATTTGTCCGATTGCTTTTATATTTTGACTAATGGTAGATTGGGTACGCATAAAGTTGATACAAAACTTGATAGAATATTTTCCAATTTTAATTATCTTAATCTTTGTAAGGAGATATTATGATTATCATCGTCTTTACATAGTATGTTTGATGATGTTGCTATTACTAGACCCTTATCTTTTAGAATTTTTCAGATGTTGCTATAACATGATGGTCTGCTACCTTTGGTTAGGTCATCGTGGTTTGGTTAGGTGGTTGGATGTCCCATGTTGGTGCTTCAAAAGAAAGTGTAACATCTTAAGTTGGTGCTTAAGGATTGAAATAAGAATGTATTTAGCAAAGAGAATGTTCCTAATAAAGAGAAATACAATTAGGGTTCAAGCACTTCGAGTTCTTCTTCTTTCTCATTGACTTCTTCATTTTTGTGCCCTATTGTTTCTTCTTTGTTGATTCTTGAGGATTTCTTTTTAGTTTTTATTTATGTTCATGAAATGTACCTTCACTTTACTATTTGCATTTAAGATTTTTGTTTATAATGAATATTTTACTTTTTAGGTTTTGGAGTGTTGTTTTGTGTTCATTCGATTTTACTGTTCATAGACTGTTGATAAAATGTTTTGATGGTTAGAAAGAGTAGTTATAAATACTTTAAAGTTAGGTTTAACAGACAGTTTTCAGTTTTCAATTACACATATGATTTTATTTACATGCAAGGGTGAGTTGAAATTCATCAAATTTATGGATAACGAATCACTTTTTGTTGGTTTTAATTTCACTTATTGAATTACACAATTTCTTAACTATTGCTTACATTTTAATTGATATTTAGTTTGATTCTTGAATCTTTTTTCTGCCATTGATAATCTTTGTTTACACTTTCTTTGTTTTGTTAATTGAATAGCGCAGTACCTGTTGAATTCAACTTTCTTTACTGTTTTATACATATTTTCAATTTCACTTTTGTTTCTATCATTGATTCAATATTATTCCTAATTTTATTTCATTTGTTTTAGAATTACAACATGACTCTATGTCATATCCGACTACTACCTGATTTCAATTACATTTCATACTTTATTTTATAGCTTCAAATTCTGATATTTAAATAGGTTGTATTGTTTTCTGTATATTATAATGCTTAAATATGTATTTCTATTGTTGTTAAAATTTCTCAATGTTCCTTTATACTTCATTTTATACATTGTATGTTTTGCAATTCCATTTTCACTTTACAGTTTAGTTCTGAATTTTGTTACTATTTTTTGTTTCTCATTATGAAATTCAGTTTTAGTTTTATTAGGGTTTACTTTGCATTTCAATTTATGATTCGGTTTTAGTACAATATTTGTTTTCTTTTCATTTTTTTTTACTGATTTTGATTTCAATTCTATTTTACAATTTCTATTTCTAGGTTATAAAACAATTACTCTCTGTCTTGTAATTTGTCAAGGAGAGAAAATCTTTCAATGAAACCAATGTATTTGAGTTTCCTTGGATTGGAAGTAGGTTAATCCTATCACTACAAGGAAAAAGTTATTTAGAGACCAATATTTAGCTACCAAATGAAATGATTGCTAATTGTGACCAAAATAGTCACCAATGTGTTTGAGTTTCCTTGGATTGGACGTAGGTTAATCCTATCACTACAAGAAAAAAGTTATATAGAGACCAATATTTAGCTACCAAATGAAATGATTGCTAATTGTGACCAAAATAGTCACCAAATTAAATTTTGGTTACTAAATAACTACAAAATAGAAGTAATGATTGAATTTAGTGACCAATTAAGTCAAATAATTAATATCTAACATTAGATACCAAAGTTATAGTGACCTATGCCATTAGATTCTAAATTGGTATCTAATTAAGTTAGAGACTAATTTAGAATCTAATAGTATAGGTCACTAAAACCTTGGTAGCTAATGTTAGATACCAATTATTTGACTTAATTGGTCACTAAATTCAATCATTACTTTTATTTTGTACTTATTTAACAACCAAAATTTAATTTGATGACTATTTTGATCACAATTAGTAACCATTTCATTTTGTAGCTAAAATTTGGTCTCTAAACAACCTTTTTCTTGTAGTGGATATTGCATGAGGGGAACTTATATTGTTTGAAAACTAGATATGACTTAATGGTTTATTAAATTGGCATCGTTGCTGGGGAAACTCATGCCTTAATTTTGTTGAATTGATATTTAATATGGATTGTAGGAGGTGTTAAGGATCTAGATCAAGTCCTTGGAAGATGAAAAACACAACCCACAAAAGAAAAAGACGAAAATGAGACAATAGTGAAAGTCATGTGTTAGTATATGGTGCGATCATAATACATGCAAGGATGGATCACTTGAGGAACAAGAGGAAGAAAATACATGAGAAATAAAGAAGGAGCATGAAGAAATAAAAAAAAAGAAGTAAAACTCTTAGAAATGGAAGGAACTTGAGAGAATGCAAGAAAAGAAGGTGTTAACACTAGTGGGTTGCTGTGAAGATTTGATGAAGCCAACCATGTGAAGAAGTTCAAGACCATATGATCATATGTGGACTGCATGAAGATTTCATGAAGATTGAAGAGCTCGTTCTAGAACCTAGGAGTGTGTGTTGTGTGTCAAGTTTGAGTTCAAATCAGTGATGCATGCAATCTTAATCAAGGATAAACTCCATAAGTGTTTTATGATTTAACAAAGGATTTGAGAAATCATTAAAATCAGAACTTGCATTTTGAATAACTATTTTAACTAACTCGATAAAAACAATCGACTGTTTCACAAAACAATCGATTGAATTTTAAGACAGTTGTCTATAAATAGTTGGCACGTTTTTGAAAACAAACATGAAAGCATTCTAAACATTTTTCTGAGCAAGAACATTGAGTTTTCAAAGAGAGAAAACGCCTTCTTGTCTAGTGATCCAGATTATTCAATCAATTTCATCAAAACCTGTTTTTCGGATTATTACTAAAGCTTTGAGTTGACTAAGACAGTTTCATCATTGATTTGATCATCAGACTAAGCCTTCTATACCCTTTCTTTATTACTTTTGTAATTTTTTGTATAGAAGTGCTTGTTTTGTTGAGTTTGTAATAATTCTTTCATTGTACTGAAGTTTATTCTGCTGTGAGTTACCTGGGTTGGTAATTCTGTTTGTATAGTGGGTTCTGTACAGGTTGTAACTTGCTGAGGGGATCAACAAGGGGTTTTCTGGATTATACAGTGGTTTCTGTATAGCTTTTGATCTGTTATAGGTTTCAGCAGATTGTTTTCTGCGGGGAGCAGTGTATTCTTATGGGTAGCAAGTGGTTGATTTTCTGTAAACTGATCTGGTTTGATCTTTTTATAGTGGAAATCCTTATTGTGGAGTAAGGGACTGGAGGTAGCCCTTGAGGAAGGGTGAACCAGGAAAAATCCTTGCGTCTTGATCTCTCTTGCTCTCTCTCTTGACTGTTCTTGATAAATGTTGTTGTTTTTCTTTATTTTTCAGAATCGGTTAAACCTTGATAATTGAATAATTTCATCAACATTTTGAAAACATTTTAAGTAACTTCTGTAAACATATATTTTGTTTAAACACAGTCTACTTTTGACAGTTCTGAATCTGATAAAAAGCAGTATATTAGTTTTCTGTAAATCTGTAATATTCGCAACTTAATAGGTTCACTGTTCATCAGTCAGTTTTTCCAAAAAAGTTAATCTTTCACAATTGTTGATTAAAGACAGTTTTTATACACTAAACATAGTTTGTATTGTTTAATAAAAAGTTCTTTAATCAGTAATTCATTACAAACTTGAATTTGATATAATTCTTTGATTTCTTGAATTAATTTTCAAGAACTGTTTTTACTGTACATTGTGTTTTCAAGAACTACTTTCTGGTTTCAGTTTATTGAATCTAGTTGACTGATATTGTACTGGAATTGTTTTTGAACCTTTACTGTTTGCTTTACATATCATCTTGAATAGTTTTCTATAAAAATAATTCAGTCTCCACAATAAACATAATCATTTGCGAAAAGTTTTCAAGTGTTCAATTCACCCCCTTCTTGAACTTGGCAAAAACATAGTTTACAATTGGCATCAGAGCTAGGACTTGAATCCTAGTCAAGTTTTTCAATCCATAGCCGAGAACAAGTTGCCTTTTGCCGAGGGAGCCTCTATACACAAGCCACCCATGTTTTCTGGGGTTAATTACCAATTTTGGAAAGTGAGAATGAAGATTTTTATTCAATCTATTGACCGAGGTATTGTAACATCCCATATTTTTCATATAATAGGAACTTTATTGGATAGGAACTATATAATAAACCTTAATATAAAAATAATACATTCATAATGTATTTAAAAATATACTTCTCCACAAAAGATCTAATAAAAATATCTTCGTAAAAATTACAAATAAAATAAAATAAAGCTTCTCCATCAGTTTACTGGGGACTCCCACCACCTGTCAAATCCTCTGTTGCCGTGTAATATACACGATCATCGCAGTTTTAAAAACAAAACAAACAACACACAAAAAGAAGGGTAAGCTAGAGAGTTTTCAAAACAATATATATTTTCATAAATTGGATTTCTATCTCAACAAACAACAACAATTCAATCTTTCATAATACATCTCACATCATACATACACTGACTCACAAACAAAGACACTAGACTCTCTACTTCCGGAAGACCCGTGCATTGAGTTAGACATCAAGAGGTGTGCACCTGTCATATACCACCTAACTGTTCTGAACAGTTTATTCCGATCGGGCTCATATTTCAAACCTCGGACCCCATATGCACAGGGTTAATCCATATGTCCTATTCCGATCGGGCTCATATTTCAAACCTCGGACAGGACCATATGAATCTCCTTCGACTCTTCACCAACTGGTAAACTTCATCTATATGAATCCAGTGTACCAGTAGAGTCAGGATACCTCCTTAGAATCCCCAAACAATACACATCCTAATAATCTCAACACGGGTATCTCCTTTCCTGAAGATACTATGTCTCGATCACACACCACATCATTCACAAACAATGATACTATATAATACAATACATTAACATTCATCAAATTCATTAATAAACAAATAATTACAATGTTTATGAAAAATAATCAAACTAGCTTCCCTTACCAAATATTAACATTATAAATAAATTTCTATTTCAAAGGAGACAAACATTTATAAAAAAAACATGCAACTAGCTTCCCTTACAAAATATCATAGTTCTAAATAAATTTATATTTCAAAAGAGAAAAACATTTATACGAAAACATACAACTAGCTTCCCTCACCTCTATAGAGTAGAGATACTCAAAAACCCTAAAATCACAGACAACGTAACTCTGTTCAAGAATCTGATCGGATACTCTGGATCTACTCAACGCTAGGAATCTAGGAGTGTCCTATGATTGTCAATCTGATAACATATGAGATCACAAATCTAGAGAGAAGGTAGAAACTTTAAAGAGAAATTGTTTGAGAGATGGTTGTTTTCATAAAACTTTATAAACTTTATATCTTCTTAAAGAAAGAGAGAGAGTTGGTAGTTTTTATTAGAATAAAACAGAATATATTTTTTTAGAAATAAAATATCTTCTTAGAGAGATAAAATATCTTCTTAGAGAGAGAATATCTTTTTAGAGATAATTGGTGGTTTTTATTAGAATAAAACACAATATTTTCTAAGAGAGATATAATATCTTAGAGAGAGAGTTGGTGGTTGTTATAAAAATAAAAAGTAAATAACTATCTTTTATTCACTTAAACAACTATCCTGTTAAAAAAATAGGTATTATCTTATTGATCTCTAAAATTAAATTCTAGGTTAATTTTTATTCCATAGCTATTTTCTAGGGTATTACACTTATAGTAGTTTTCCTATACTATCATTAGGGGATGCAAATGTTAGGACATTAGATGAAAAATATAAAAAAATTAAACAAAATTTAAACCAAAAACTTTCATAAGTCTCACTAGCAGGAGTATCAACCTAAACACCCTTCTTGTTGGTGTGAGAGACCGTAAATAGTTCATCACGTTTAATCGTGCGACCATAGTTACTTTTCTAATAAAAGTTGTAAATTAGAAATAGTATATGTTATACAACTAAATTTAATTACATGTAACAAAGTGATGAGTAATACTTATCAGGCCCAATACAATATCTAAGTGTGATTTATGGCTTGGTAGGTGTGGTGCTCCATCTCTAGTCGAAGACCAATTAAATTTGTTCTGGGATAATTTTTCTTTGAACTTTCCGGTATCCCAATAGTTCAAAAGTTTACTCCATGCTTGTTCACCTATCCAAGTAGATTAGGTGTCCCTTGTCCTGGCTTTGGTCAACATGTCACAAAGTTATTTTCTGATTTTAAACTTGTAGACCTTCTTTATTTGGCCCTCATTCTGAGGAGCCAAAGTCACTCTATTACATAAAAAATCAATAATATTACAATATTATTGATTTAATGAAATAGATATCACAATCAATTTGAGAATGTTATAGAATTACAATAGATTGAGATTTTTAAAAGGAAAAATATTGAAAATAATAGAAAGATACCATCACAATCTAAATTAGATCATAGTAAATTCAAAACATAGTAGAAAAACAAAATAATTTTATAAACAATCGTCTCATGAAAATATAGAATAGAATATAGTATGTGAAATGTAGAAGATCATATACTAATGAACTTTTAATATGTTATGATTTTTGATTATTTGGTACATGGTTTAATTATCCATTAAAGATATTTATTTAGTATATGAATTTAATATGTATTATGAAAATATATTTTATGGAAAATTTTTCATTAAATATATTTTTTGTGTTCGTTTTCTATTATTACCCTAATTTACTATGACAATCATCCTATATATTTCATTCATTTGTTTTATATTTATATCAAGATATTCAAAGGATATTTTATTGTCCTTTTTAACTTTAGTTACTAATTAGCTTGAGGAGTTTATATCGATCTATCTATCTATATATATATATATATATATATATATATATATATATATATATATATATATATATATATATATATATATATATATATATAACATTTTCCTAAAAAATACACAATAGAAATTTCTAATTTAATCACACCAAACCTTTTGCAAATCTATTTGAACTTGTATGCACAACCTAAATGTCATGATTGAAAAAATTTCATAATATACATAGTGAAACGTAATAAATCCATCATAAAATGTTAGTGGGATTAAACAATTTTTTTTTTGTCAACTTATTTATATTGATCATTAAACTCATACCGCGATTTAAAAAAAAAAAATTCACAGTTAATTTGAGAATGTTATTAGATTATAGTAGATTAATATTTCAATTAAAAAATATTGATATAATTCTAATTTAAATTACTTCATAATCAATTTAAAATATAGTACGAAAATTAATAATTCTAATGTACATTTGTTTCATCAAATCAAAAATAGAATAATAGTATCTCAAACCTAAAAGACATTAAACCAATTTTGCAAATGGAGAATGTGTATCCAATTATTTTGTATGTGAATTAATAGTCCATTAAAAATTATTATTTATCATTTTTCCTTCTAAAATAATGTTAAATTGCAAATAAATCATGTGAACTATCTCTAGATAATATATATATAAATTATTTATATATGTCTATATATAAAATTCTTTATATATATATATATATATATATATATGAATTACTTATGTATATCAATACGTGTATATATAAACATATTTATATATCTAACTTTCCTAAAAGTTTTATACATAAAGCACATTTCCAATTTAATCACGTTAATTTTTTTTTTCAAATGTAAGTGAACTAGTATCATAATAGAAAGATGTCATCGTCGAAATGTTTCCCATAATGCACATTTTCATAGGTAAAACATATTAAATCCATTGTAAGATGTGAAGCAACTATCATTTATTCTCAAGTCATAATATATAATATCTTGATTGATCATTGAATTCATGAAAACAAATGTTAATTTTAAGTAAATACATGCTACAACCAATTTGAGAATATTATATAATATAAGTTGATATCTCAAGTAAACAAAATATTAACAATCATGAGAAGATACAATCACAATATGAAATAGTTAATAATAAATTAAGAATAGAGCATAAAAAAAATAAGTATATGGACAATCATTTTCAACAAATCAAAAGTAAATATCTGGGAATTGAAATCTAAAAGACAATAAACCAACTTTGAATATGGTATGCTGATCGGAATATTTGGTATGTTTGTTAATTATCCATTACAATTACAAATATTTATTATTTAGTATCATTCTAATTTACTCTAAATCAATCTTAGGTTGAAATTTCATTAACGTCATACTGTATTTTATTGTGTAGATGAATTATCCCATTACCATCTCTCTTAAATTGACATTCTTCTTTTCACCATAACCATTAATGACATTCATGTTGTTATATGATAAACTAACATTATATATTTTTGTTTTTCTTGTTATAATACTATTAAAGATAGTAATTTATTTAAGAAATCAAGAATATTATGTTGTGATCTAATATGCACTGTAGAAATATGTAATATGGAAGATTTTCATTCACTGTATTTTTTAAGTTCATTTTCCACTATTACACTAACTATAACTTTGACAATCATACCACATATTTAATTCATTTCTATTATATTCATACGAAGATATGCAAAGGATACTTTCAAGTTTCTATAAATTTAGGTAATAATTAATTACAAAAGTTATGTATATATATATATATATATATATATATATATATATATTAATAGTTTATGTAGATATATACATATATGCGTATATATACAATACAAATAGATATTTATACATATGTAATTTTCCTTAAAAAAATGATATATAATGCATGTTTCCATTAAATCACTCAAATTTTTTACTAATATATATGCACATAGAAAAATGTCATAACTAAAAAGTTTCCATAATGCATATTATCGTAGTCAAAACAAGTCATTAAAGAATGATGCCATTCGGATACAAACTAACATATCTTCTAAAGTGATAATATATAGTGTATTGGTTGATAATTGAATTCATGAGACAATTGATGATTTCAAGTAAACACATTCTACAACCAATTTAGAAATGTTGTGGAACTATAGTAGGTTGAGATCTCAAGTAAACAAAACATTGACAATAATTAGGAGATAGAAGCACAACCTAAAATAATGAACAATAAATTCATACTAGAGTACAAAAACAAATAATAATATGGACAACTATTTCACTAAAACAAGAAGGGAATAGTAGTATGACAAATCTAGAGGACAATATAAAATAACTAACTTTGAATATGCTATGTTATTCTGGTTATTTGGTATGGGCATTACTTATGTATTACAAATATTTATTATTTAATATCATTTTAATTTGATTTCGAAGTAATTTTAGGTTGTAAAAAGTTGTATTGTTTTCTAATAATCTAAATGAAATATTTGACCTATCATTTTTTGTTAAGTTATTAAATTGGCTTTCATCTTTTCACCTTAACCATGGATGACATTAAAGTTTTTTCAGTAGTAAACAAACACTATATGTTTTCCTTTTTCTAATATGATATGATTGAAGATAATAATTTGTTTTAAAAATCAAGAGCATTATGTTGTGGATCTAATATGCACTATGGAAATATGTATTATAGAGATTTTCTATTCATTATATTTTTTGTGTCCATATTCCATGATTACACTAATTTTTTACTTTGACCGTTGTACTACATATTTTATTCATTCATTTGTTTTATATTCATAAGATATGCAAATAGTACTATTTAGTTTCTTTGAGCTTTACACACATGCACACGATATGCACACCCATACACACACGCACGCATACGCACATACACATGTGTGTATGTATGTGTGTGTGTTCACATGTATGCGTGTGTGCATGTGTGTGCCTGTGTGTGTCTCTAAGAAAACTTTTATATATGATTTTTCTAAAAAATTTTACACTTAATGCACATTTCCAATTTATCACTCAAAACTCAAATCATGACTCTATGTGAACTAGAATGTACAAGAAAAAATTGTAATGATTGAAAAGTTTCCATAATCCACATTCGAATAGCCAAAACATATTAAGTCAATTATAAAATGCTCTTGATGGGTTAAACAAATGATCATTTATTCTCGAGTCATAATATATAGTGTGTTTCTTGATCATTGATCTCAAGGAGACAACTTCTGGTTTCAAGTAAACACATATGACACTTAATTTGAGAATGTTGTGGAATTATAAGAGGTTGAGATTTCATGTAAACAAAAACAATGACGATAATAAGATACAATTATAATCTAAATGGTTAACAATAAATTTAAAATTTTTCTAATATGATATGATTGAAGTTAATAATTTGCTTTAGAAATCTAGAGCATTATGTTGTGGATCTAATATACACTATGGAGATATGTATTATGGAGATTTTCTATTCATTATATTTTTTGTGTACATATTCCAAGATTACACTAATTTTTACTTTGACCGTTTACTACATATTTTATTCATTTGTTTTATATTCACAAGATATGCAAATAGTACTATTTATTTTCTTTGAGCTTTACACACACGCACACGCACACACATACGCACACACACACACGCATACACATGTGTGTGTGTATGTGCATGTGTGTGTGCGTGTGTGCACATGTATGCGTGTGTGCATGTGTGTGACTGTGTGTGTTCCTAAGAATATTTTTATATATGATTTTTCAACAAAATTTTACACTTAATGCACATTTCCAATTTAATCACTCAAAACTCAAATTATGACTCTATGTCAACTGGAATGCACAAGAAAAAATTGTAATGATTGAAAAGTTTCGATAATGCACATTTGAATAGGCGAAACATATTAAGTCAATTATAAAATGCTCTTGATGGGTTAAACAAATGATCATTTATTCTCAAGTCATAATATATAGTGTGTTTCTTGATCATTGATCTCAAGGAGACAACTTCTGGTTTCAAGTAAACACATATGACACTTAATTTTGAGAATGTTGTGGAATTATAAGAGGCTGAGAATTCATGTAAACAAAAATATTGACAATAATAAGAAGATACAATTATAATCTAAATAGTTAACAATAAATTCAAAATTTTTCTAATATGATATGATTGAAGATAATAATTTGCTTTAGAAATCAAGAGCATTATGTTGTGGATTTAATATGCACGATGGAAATATGTATTATGGAGATTTTCTATTCATTATATTTTTTGTGTACATATTCCATGATTACACTAATTTTTACTTTGACTGTTGTACTACATATTTAGTCATTCATTGTTTTATATTCATAAGATATGCAAATAATACTATTTAGTTTCTTTGAGCTTTACACACGCGCACACGCGCACACATACACATACGCACACCCATACACACAGGCACGCATATGCACATACACATGTGTGGGTGTATGTGCGTGTGTGTGCATGTGTGCACATGTATGCGTGTCTGCATGTGTGTGTCTATAAGAAAATTTTTATATATGATTTTTCTACAAAATTTTACACTTAATGCACATTTCCAATTTAATCACTTAAAACTCAAATTATGACTCTATGTCAACTAGAATGCACAAGAAAAAATTATAATGATTGAAAAGCTTCCATAATGCATATTTGAATAGGCGAAACATATTATGTCAATTATAAAATGCTCTTGATGGGTTAAACAAATCATCATTTATTCTCAAGTCATAATATATTGTGTGTTTCTTGATCATTGATCTCAAGGAGACAACTTCTAATTTCAAGTAAACACATATGACACTTAATTTGACAATGTTGTGGAATTATAAGAGGTTGAGATTTCATGTAAACAAAAATATTGACAATAATAAGAAGATACAATTATAATCTAAATAGTTAACAAGATATGATTGAAGATGATAATTTGCTTTAGAAAGCAAGAGCATTATGTTGTGGATCTAATATGCACCATGGAAATATGTGTTATTGAGATTTTTTATTCATTATACTTTTTGTGTACATATTCCATGATTACATTAATTTTTACTTTGACCGTTGTACTACATATTTTATTCATTCATTTGTTTTATCTTCATAAGATATGCAAATAGTACTATTTATTTTCTTTGAGCTTTACACACACGCACACGCATACGCACACCCTTACACACACGCACGCATACGCTACATACACATGTGTGTGTATGTGCGTGTGTGTGCGTGTGTTCACATGTATGCGTGTGTGCATGTGTGTGCCTGTGTGTGTGTTTCTAAGAATATTTTTATATATGATTTTTCAAAAAAATTTTACACTTAATACAGATTTCCAATTTAATCACTCAAAACTCAAATTATGACTCTATGTCAACTAGAATGCACAAGAAAAAATTATAATGATTGAAAAGCTTCCATAATGCACATTTGAATAGGCGAAACATATTATGTCAATTATAAAATGCTCTTGATGGGTTAAACAAATCATCATTTATTCTCAAGTCATAATATATTGTGTGTTTCTTGATCATTGATCTCAAGGAGACAACTTCTAATTTCAAGTAAACACATATGACACTTAATTTGACAATGTTGTGGAATTATAAGAGGTTGAGATTTCATGTAAACAAAAATATTGACAATAATAAGAAGATACAATTATAATCTAAATAGTTAACAAGATATGATTGAAGATGATAATTTGCTTTAGAAAGCAAGAGCATTATGTTGTGGATCTAATATGCACCATGGAAATATGTGTTATGGAGATTTTCTATTCATTATATTTTTTGTGTACATATTCCATGATTACACTAATTTTTACTTTGACCGTTGTACTACATATGTTATTCATTCATTTGTTTTATATTCATAAGATATGCAAATAGTACTATTTATTTTCTTTGAGCTTTACACACACGCACACGCATACGCACACCCTTACACCCACGCACGCATACGCTACATACACATGTGCGTGTATGTGCGTGTGTGCATGTGTGTGACTGTGTGTGTGTTTCTAAGAATATTTTTATATATGATTTTTCAACAAAATTTTACACTTGATACAGATTTCCAATTTAATCACTCAAAACTCAAATTATGACTCTATGTCAACTGGAATGCACAAGAAAAAATTGTAATGATTGAAAAGTTTCGATAATGCACATTTGAATAGGCGAAACATATTAAGTCAATTATAAAATGCTCTTGATGGGTTAAACAAATGATCATTTATTCTCAAGTCATAATATATAGTGTGTTTCTTGATCATTGATCTCAGGTAGACAACTTCTGGTTTGAAGTAAACACATATGACACTTAATTTGAGAATGTTGTAGAATTATAAGAGCTTGAGATTTCATGTAAACAAAAATATTGACAATAATAAGAAGATACAATTATAATCTAAATAGTTACAACTACTGGAGGTATGCATATACTTATATATGTTTATATATATACATAAGTAAATATTTATATATATGATTTTCTCAAAAGGCTTTACACATATTGCACATTATTAATTTAATCACTCAAAATTTTAACCACTTTATGTGAACTAGAATGTACAACAAAAAAATGTCATGACTAAAAAGTTTTCATAATACAGATCACCATAGGCGAAACATACTAATTCCATTCTAAAATGCTCTTGATGGGTTAAACAAAGTATCTTTTCCTCTGAAGTCATAATATATAATGTGTTGGTTGATCATTGATCTAATGGAGATAACTTGTGGTTCAACTTAACATGTTTCACAACCGATTTAAGAAAGTTGGGGAACTAAAGAAGGTTTAGATTTCAAGTAAACAAGATTGACAATAATGAGAATATACAGTCAAATTTTAAAATAGTTAACAATAAATTCAAAATATAGTAGAAAAACAAATAATTATAAAGACAATCATTTGACAAGAATGAAAATGGAATAACACCAGTTTCCTTCTTTTCACCTTAATCATAAATGACATTCATGTTTGTTCAATGATAAACTAACACTATGTGTTTTTGTTTTTTTGTTATGATATGATTGAAGATACTAATTTGTTTAAGAAATCAAGAGCACATTATGTTATGGATCTAATATGCACTATGGAAATATGTATTATGGAAATTTTCCATTTATTATATTTTTTGTGTTTATTTTTCATGATTACACTAACTTTTACTTTAACCATCATGTTAAATATGTAATTCATATCTTCATAGATACTTTCTAGTTTCTATGATATTTAGGTAATATATACTAGAGGAGCAATCCACGTGAACTAGTACAAACAACAACAAAAAATTTGACTGAAAAGTTTCCATAATACACATTTCCATAATAGAATCATATTAAATTCATTGTAAAATGCTCTTGATTGATTAAACAAATTGTAATTTATTCTCAAGTCATAATGTATAGTGTGTTGGTTTGATCATTGAACTCATAGAGATAATATACGATTCAAGTAAACTCATGCCACAAAGAATTTGAGAGTGTTGCGAAACTATAAGGTTGAGATTTCTAGTCAACAAAAGATTGACAATAATGAGAATATAAAAAAAAATTAAAATATAGTTAACAATAAATTAAAAATAGAGTAGAAAAACAAATAATTATAAGGATAATCATTTTACAAGAATGAAAATGGAATAAATTTGGTTTTCCTCTTTTAACCTAACCATAAATGACATTCATCTTTGTTCAATGAGAAACTAACACTATATGTTTTATTTTTTCTTTTTCTTTGTTATGATATGATTGAAGATAATATTTTACTTAAGAAATCAGGAGCACACTATGTTATGGATCTAATATTACTATGAAAATATGTATTATGAAAATTTTTCATTCATTATATTTTTTGTGTTCATTTTTCATTATTACACTAACTTTAACTTTAATAATCATGCTACATATTTAATTATTATTTTTTTATATTCATATGAAGTTATGTGAAGGATACTTTCTAGTTTTTATAAACTTTAGATAGTAATATATTAGAGAAGTTATGAGTTATATATATATATATTATGTATAAATATCAATTATCTATACATATATGCACAAAATACATATATACATATATTTCAGCAATTCATGTGAACTAGTATGCATAACAAAAAATGTCTTTCAGCAATTCATGTGAACTAGTATGCATAACAAAAAATATCTTGACTGAAAAGTTTTCGTAATACACATTTCCATAGCAGAATCATATTAAATTCATTTTAAATTGCTTTTGATGGTTTAAACAAATTATCACTTATTCTCAAGTCATAATATATTGTGTGTTGGTTTTATTATTGAACTCACAGAGACAATTCATAGTTTCAAGTAAAGTCATTCCACAAGCAATTTGGTAATGTTGTCATTGAGATTTCAAGTAAACAAAACATTAACAATTATGGGTTAACAATAAACTTATAAATACTCAAAGATTTTTTTTTTTTTTCAAAATATCTATTGTAGGACATTTTTCACCAAAACATACACAGACGAAACTTATTTCTCTTGAGAATATAACAGGACATCTTCATTCTAAAATAACTATTTAAGAGAATATAACAGGACTTAAAATGAAAATATATATAATTAAATCAAACAATGACTTTTGAAGGTATGTGTTATTCTTTCTCTCGAAAAAAAATGATTTAATTGATAAAAATGAATGAAAGTGTATAAAGAGTTAAAAAAAAAACATTTTTTTTGTATTGAAATGGAAGTCAAATTACTTATAATATAAAATCATGAAATGATGAAAAAAATATCTTACCATATTCATAATTAATACGACAATGCTCGACCATTCCCTCCGTTGTTATTGATGATATCTTTTAGGTAAAACCTGCAAATTTATTGTGGATAGTTAGTTGAAATCTTGATTGAGTAAGTTGAGTCCTGAAATCCATAAATCAATCCAATTAAAATTTTGTGGGTTTAGCTATAAAAATGATACACATGAAATAAGTTAGAAAGTATTAGCATATGTGGTAAATCAACTTAGAAAGTAAAGTTAGTTTATGAAATTATAAAACAATCTATAGATGTCAAATTGGATCAAAGATTGATCCATCAAGAAGCTACAAATCTAACAACAAAATCACTAATTCAGATAATAAAATATGCCGCATTTTATTTTTGTGAACAAAATTCTATGAATCTTCCCAATCAAACTGACATATCTAAATTATATTTTACCACATTGATTCAATTAAAATTATAAATTAAAGGCAGATAATAACATCTATTATAAATTAGTTCACAAATTGATATGATACAAAAAAAGTCAATAAGTCAATAGAAAACATTACTAACTAAAATTAAGAAACCATATTTTGTTTATGTCATAAAGTTTGATAATTTGAATTTTCCTGCTCATATCAATACAGAGATCTTACATCTCACGAGATAGATTCAATAAAACACAAGCAACTAAAAAAAGTTAGTAAAATCTATATGAGGAGAAAAAGGAAAGAGTTCCTACAAGAAAATATCAAATTATGTTAGAAGTGAGTAAATAATTGGTCACGCATAAAGATAAAGTGGGATCAGATGCTAGTCTAGAGAAGAAATTCGAATTGTTATTTATGCAAGAAAGATTTATCATCTCACGATAATTTTTGTGTATAGTGTTTATAAATCTCCCATCAAAGGCATATACAAATTTAAAATTTGAATTTACCTTAAAATCACATAGGGATGATCAAGATTTTCCTAGATCTGACCACCATGCACTCCTTCTTCATCCCAAAGTCATAACCTACTTTTCTATAGTGTTTGGTTTTCTCAAGAAAAAACACCATCAGTAAGAATCCCACCTAAAAATAAGAGAAAAAAAATGATATGGTCTATCGATGGTAGGTTCAGATTGGTGGAGAAATCTGTCATGTACAAATGAAAAATATTTAATAATGGTAGATAGAGAATTTAGAATAAAAAGGATTATGAATAATGAGTCAATTTCTATAATCTAAGGCATCACTGCGACTAGGTCAGACAAATGAAAGGAAAGACAAGAATGGATGTTGAAAAGTAAAATAGATGAAAACATGTATACAACCATGTGATACATCCAAGACACATATATAAGTAAGAAAATAATGACTCAAAAAGAATTTTATTTTAAAAAATGTGAAATTAATAAATATTAAATTTAAATAATTAATATTTACTTTACTAAATAATTTTTAATTTAATACAATTAATATTTACATTTATATAATTAATATATAAGAATTAATATTTACATTTATATAATCAATATATAAGTTTATATAATAAATGTTGGAACTAAGGTTAGAAAGGAAAGGTTTGCTTTGAACCTAAACTGTCTTTTTTCGAATAAACAACTAAATCGTTAGCACACTATCAAAACAAAAGAACAAAAATTAATTGACCCAAACTCACAAGTTATGTCGAATTCTCTCTTATAATAAATTTTTAAAATGTTCTACTGAAAAACGATTTATTAGAATTAATAATTATCACAAATACATAAATCTGATTTATCAGTTCATATAGCGAATAACACCAAGGCTTAAAGCTTGTCGACCTAAAATACTTAACAACTTTTATTTATCATTTATCAACACATTTCTTTTATTTTCTTTTCTAGATTCTAATATGAACATTGCCAAATATAAACTTTATACACTTTGTCTTTATTCATATAAAGTTTGGGTAATCGAAAAAATTTACCGATCTTAGTTTCATTTTAATTCTAGAAAACATTTTACCTTAAGGCTTTATTATCTTGATTATCTTTAAATAATAAATACAGGAGTCAACATTCATATAATATAACAAAATTATTATTTACTTTATTAATACTCTTATAAGATTACATCGTCTAAGTTCAATAATTAATATTTGATCTTATACAATTAATATTTATGTTTATATAATTAACGTTAACATTTGACCAATTACTTTAATATTAATCAATATAATAAATATTTTATTTTATATAATTAATGCTTTGTTTACTTAACAAATATATAATCTATTTTAATTAATATTTAATTTTATATAATTAATATTTAAATTTATATAATAAATATTTAATTGTATATAATTAATATTTAGTTTTATATAATTTAATTTAATTAATACTAACTTTCATGTAACAAATATTAATAATAAATAAGGTATCATAAGGTCAACATAAGGTATTATAAATCATAATGTTATACAAAAATATTTAATTTTATAATAATTAATAATTATTGTTAATATTTAAATTTTATATTAAATATTTAATGCTACATAATTAATACTTATTGTTATATAATTCATATATTTTTTGTATAAATAATATATGATATGATTTAATTACTACTTACTTTTATATAATTAATATTTTTATTTCTATACTAAATATTTAATCTTATATAGCTAATATTTAATTTTATATAATTAATATTCAATATGATTTAACTAACACATGCTTTTATGTAAGTTACTTATTAGGTTTGCTTTCACTTTCTTTATTTTAATATATTTTGTGTTAATAAATTTTCTTTTTCAATCATAGCTTATTTTTTTCTTTCCATATAAATTCAATTAAGGACAATATTAAAACAAGAAGTAACTTTTTCTTTATTTTTTTTTTAAAAAAGAAAGTGAAGTTTTTTTTTTTAATTTTAGATATAACGTAGCAAGACTAGGATTAAAAACATTATATTTGTAATTTTTTTTTACAGGATTAAATGTGTAAAATTTAGTAAACAAAGTTTCATATAATTAAAAATAAAAAAATCAAAATTGCATAAAAAAAGTAACCAAAATTATGGATAAATTAAAATAAAATATTAAATAATTTACAAAATATAAAAATAAAATTTATAAATAAGCCTTAAATTTACTATAAAAGAAAAAATAGATTATCCATTTTTTTAACCTACAAGTTTAAATATTGAATAAGTGTTGTGTTTAAGCAATAAATAATTTTTGTAACCGAGGTCAAATCAAGTTACTTCTCATGTAGTTTCTAATATATATCCTATATTGATACCTAGTATGATAATAAGTTGTTGACTAAAATTCCTGATTATATGAAGATTAAGTTTATTGTTTTCGCTTTTAATATGGAGTTGGTTTAGATGAATTAGAGGATATTTTTATCGTAGTTGTTGGGATATTATTTCGATTGACCTTTTTGTTGTGGTTATACTAGTTTTTATTTAAAGTTGGATACTCTCCAAGATGAATTCTAATATTATTATTCTCATTCCTAAGGTCCATGGTGTTATTTTTGTCATGGATTTTAGGCCTATTGTTGTTGCCAGCTACAGGTTTAAGGTTATTTTCTAATTGTTGGCTGATAGGCTTGGTATTGTTTGCAACATGATGATTTCTCATTATCAAAATGACTTAATTAGATGACGTCAGATTAGGGATTGTATTTGTATAATTTCTGAGGCTTTTAACATGGTATAGAAAAACACTAAGGGTGGTAATGTTCCCATTAAAATTTATATTTCTAAAGCTTTGGACACCCTTTGTTTGGACTTTTTGTTATAGGTGCACATTATTTTGGCTTTCACTTCACTTTTATAAATTGGATTCATGTTGTCTTGCAATTCTTTTCTCTTTATCAGGATCAATGTTAATACGGTTGACTATTTTAATTGTTGGATGGGTGTCTTTTGAGGAGATCCTTTTTCACCCCTACTTTTTCTGGTTAGTTGAAGAAGTGCTTAGTAGAGGGATTTCTTAGTTACCTTATTTTTTCTTATGATTGGTCCTAAAGGTAAGGATTTTTCTACCTATCTCCTCTATGGTGATGACATCTTTGTTTTTATTTTTTCTTATGATTGGTCCTAAAGGTAAGGATTTTTCTACCTATCTCCTCTATGGTGATGACATCTTTGTTTTCTGTAGGGACGATAGGGAATCTTTGACAAATCTTATGGAGTTCTTATTGTTTATGGTTTAATCTCGAGGAGGTGGATAAACCCTTCCAAAAGTCTCTTTTTAATTGCTGATGAATCTATTTCTTTTAATAATAATATATAGAGTATTCTTGGATGTCATAGAGACACTATTCCTTTTAATTTATCTAGGTGTGACTATCTTTTCTAGTGCTCCTAAGATGCATTTTTTTCAACCTTTAGCTGATAGAGTCAACATTAGAGTTGCTTCTTGGAAAGGTAAGTGCCTTAGTATGATGGGACATGTGCAACTAGTTAACTGTGTTATCTTTGGTATTACGTGCTACAATTTTCAAATTTACAAATGACATATAAATTTGTAAAAGAGATGAGTAAATGGGTTAGGAATTTTATCTGGATTGGCGATTTTCTTAAAAATGGCCTAGTTATTGTGGGTTGGAAGTTTGTTTGTGCTTCTAAATAGGATGAGGGTTTATAGGTCCTGAATTTGTATATTGAAAATAAAGCATACATTCTTCGGCTTGCATGAGATTTTGCATACAGTTCTCCACCTTGGTCTAGTCTAATGCGTGATAGATTCCTTCACTCTAAATATGTTAAGGTTCATGCTCATCAGTCTTCTTCTATTTGGCTTGGAATCAAATGTTTTTATGATATTATCTAGGAAAATACTTTTTGGACTGTTGGTGAGGGTGATAAAGTAAATTTATAAAATGATCGTTGGTGTTCTTCAAAATACATTTCTATTTTGGTAGGTATGACGCCTCATGAAAGGATTACTCTTATATCTAATATGGCTGAGGGTTCAACTGGTTCTTCTTGGGATTTGTCTCAGAATGTGTTATAGCATACTCAACTATAGACTTTACACCATGTGGCTATCACTGAGCTTTCAGATATCCCAAATTAGAAACTTGTGCATAGTGGTATTCTCAATCAGAAGGCAACCAAAAGTTTCTTCTCTATCCATCCCATTTGTGATTGGGGTAAAATAATTTATTCTAATTTTATTCCCACTACTAAGACTTGGGTGTTTTGGAAGCTTCTACATAGGTGTTTGCTTATTGATCTGGATGCTAAAAATAGAGGTGTTTCTCTCTGTTCCATGTGCTCTCTATGCTGGTTGGAAGTTGATGCTATTGATAATCTATTTTTTAATTTCTCTATTATTTTCTTTATATGGAGTTATCTTCAAAATATTTTTACCAACCTTACGAACTTATCTTTTACTAACTTTATTACTTTCATTAAAGCTCCTCATAGTCCTCTTATTCATCTGGTTAAACTTTTTGACATTACCTTTTCTATATGCATGATTTGGAGAATGAGGAATGTTACTAGATTTCAGTAGGATATTCACACGGATACTGCTTTACATATTATTGAGGATTGTATCCAGACCTCTAGTAACACTTCCAGAAAGTATATGGGTAAGCATATTTCATATATCTATATTTTGAAACAGTTTGACATTAGCACTAGAACTTCAAATTTCGTATCTCCTGTGCAAGTTTTTTGGCACTTTCTTGAAGTTGCTTGGATTAAAGTCAATACTGATGAAGCTGCAAAAGGTGCTCCTAGTTTTGCAATTTGTGGAGGTACTTTCAGGGGCAACAATGAAGAATATGTGGCTAGCTTCTCTGATTTCTTAGGTATTCAACATGTACTTTATGTTGAAGTTATGAGTGTCATTTTTGCTATTGAATATGATCAATTGAAGCCTTTTAAAAAGCTTTGGTTGGAGTGTGAATCTTCTTTTATTTGTCAAGCTTTGGTTGGAGTGTGACTCTTCTTTTATTTTAGTGTGACTCTAAAAGGTAGATGGCATAAGTGTTTGTAGATTTGTGATACTATGGATTTTAAAGTGACTCGTGTCTTTAAGAAAGGTAATAGTTGTGTTGATAGACTGACTAATTTAGCTGTGGAAAATAGGATTGACTTAGCTTGGTATTCTACTTTACTTGACGGTATTAGGTTGGACTTTTTTTTTATAATAGATTCCCTTTGTTTCGTTTGAAGGGAGTTCACTCTGTTTTGCATGAGTTTGATGTTGTCCTCCATGCATTTTGCTATTGGTTTTTTTGTTCTTCTTTAATAATAATTTTTCATGGGATGACAAATGATTAATGGGTTTTGAGATATTAGCTTAATTGAAATGTGAAAATCCATAACAATGCTTACATGAGTCTTTTATATATAAAAAAAAGAAATAAAAAGGTATACTAGTATTTTGTTTCTATTAATACATATTTCATAATAAAATGACAATTACCTAAATTTGGTGCTAATATCACTGAGTTATGTTTAAAAGATAACACTATAAGAATAACATAATTTTTTTTCCATAGACTACCATGTACTACATTTGCTAATAGGCTCACTCCGATGTCACATTGTAAGTTCTACTAGATATTTTCTTAATTGTGAAAAAAATATTACATAAGTTTAGCTTATGTTAAAGAATTTTGTTACATACAAATATTGCATAGATGTAGCCTATACTATAAATTTAATTTTTTTGAAACAAGTATTTGTATGGCTTAGTCGATACTAGATAACTTATGTGTGTGCCACTTAAGTAACATTTTGAGCTTTTTAAAAGTTTTTAATTATCATAAATTTTGTATGTATCAATTTAGTTGACACTAGAATGTAGAGTTGACTTTTTTTTAATTAATATAATAAATATGTGGAAATATTGGACCATTATTTTCTCTCCCGTTTCTCTCAATATCAAATACATAAAATTCCTAGTTTATTTTTTCGTTAAGTTAAAAGTTCCAAAATCTCAATTCTTAAACTCTGAATCCAAAATCCCTAACATTAATCAAAGTATAGGTGATATAACTCTAGTGCAATTACAATTCAAAACAATACTCATACGTGAAGGATATCTCATTATGTGAAGCAACATATACGTTATGAAACAACATTGAGAAAACATGTCACAATATAAGAAAAGAAAGATGAATTATATTTTAAGTTTTTTTTTTAATTTTTGTAATGTATCATATGATAATACACAATAAGACGATAATTTTGGCTTAACAAATGATAAACTGAATATTTTCTATAATTCACAAAGCTCTTCTTCTTTTGTTCATGGTATATAACTTTCAATGTACAAAGATGAGGGAAATAACGATTTATATTAATTTAAGGAACTTTTACCCCAGTAAAAGAAAATACCGTAGAAGGCGGATAGTTGGATAGAGTTAACATAAACTTATCTTAGAATAATTTTTGAAATAAAAGAGCTTTAGCTCATATCCATTATATCTTGATGTAAACTATTGCTTGCGTGGATCATCTAGGTAGACACAAGATGAAGAAATTCATTGTAACATCAAAATAAACTTCAAGATTAGTTTCGTTAGTTATAACATAGGCTTAAATATTGTGTCTGCTCATCATCTATTAAAGATTTCACTTGTCAAATGGAACAAATAATGTAAGGTATTGCATCATCTATCAAGCTAAATACTTGTATCTTACATGATTTACTATTTTTTATCGCCTTTTAGACGAAACACCTACATGTTTCACACTTTTTTATGAAAAATACTTCAATCACAACTACAAGAAAATTAAACTTTGTTCTAACAAACATTTTCATTAATAAAGAAGCATTTGAAGGGAGAGAAGCTTGGGCTTGGGGATCCATGAGTTCCAAAAGGTTCTTCCTTATGTGGTTGGTTTGTGCTTCTACTTTTAGGGTTCCACATCATATTTTTTTGTTTATTCCAATTGAGAGAGATAATGTTTATATTGATTGAAAGTTTTGATTGTAATTGTTAAATTTCACCTGTCCATTATGTTTAAATGGATGTGCATCATAAAAGGTTAAACCTACCATTAATTAATAATTTAATACTGTAAATTTATGAATTGATGTGTGGTCTCAGCAAGTGAGTTGTGTTAACTACAGTACAATTGAAAAAGGTTATTCTATTCGTAGGAATTACAAAGTCTATTAAGAGTTATTATTTCTATTGTAAATAATGGCATGGATACTAGAGTGAAACTGCACATTAAATTGTAAACAAAACAAAATGACTACAAATTGAATCTAAGAAATACTTAAATGTTGAACCTTCTAATATGATCAAGAATTGGCATTGGATAAGTGATGGACACTAGAGTTGTGCAAGCCTAGCTCTCCTTCTTCCTGTTGTTTCTTATTTCATTTACTTGCATGGAGACGGTTGTAGGTTGCAAAAACATACAAGAATAGTAGAGAATGGGTTGTCTTGGAGATAGAACAATGTCTTTGAGTCTAGAATGAGGTTAGGCCAATAAACTAGGAGGAGTCTAGAAGAAGTCTAGAAAGAGGAATACGCTAAAGAGCAAATAGAATAAGTATGAAGAGTCTTGTAGACAACATATCATTACAAATTTCAAATTGAAAATACAATAACATGACAATCCTATTTATAGGAGTCCTAGACGCCTAGAAGCTTGTAAGAGAAGCTTCATACCCTAACCCTTACCCTAGCTTGTAGAGCAAGCTTATCTAAACCTAACTTATTGCCTAAGGGACCAAAATCCTCTTAAATGAGAGGTCTCTAGGAGGAGAGGTGGTGCCCAAACAAACTATGGTATTTACCCTAGCTTGACACCCAAGCTATTCTTATGGACGTCAAAAATTTATTTAATGTCCCTAATTTGTGTGTAGCCTAATACAAGGCCCAAAATCCTATTTTACTTGGACCAGAATACAACACCCAAAAAATTCTAACTACATTGTAAAAGTTTTATAAATAGAGGTCTTGTGTCCTTTATGTTCCTTATACTCTGGAGTGATCTCTTCAAGATTGAAGTTTGGGCCCAAATGCCTTATTAAGGGGCCTACATAGGCCCAAACTCCTGATAAACCTCTAATCAAGTCTTGGCTATGTGACCTCTTTATTCTTGACTACAATCTTTTAGATGGATTTTCGTTAGACTCTCCCTCTCAAGAAAAGATTTATCCTCTGATCTTGCATGATACTCAATGACTGTAGTATTTATTTGTTCATTTTTATTGTTTTCCTTTAAAATCAAATATCCATTTGTATAAAACATCAAAACAAATTTTTAAAACAAAAATACTAAAGAGAGAATGCCCTTTATTTTTATTTTTAAAAAAAGTTTTGTATGAACCATGGAGGACATATTATTTCTCACTTTGTTGTTGTCACTGCTTCGTGCAATGACTTTTGAAATTTTTAAAAAAAGAATCCAATTTTTTGTAATGCCCTACACAATAACTCTAGAATAAAAACCAATCCATAATTTAGCTTTAAAGATAAATAAGATAACACTTGAATATCTTTTTTAACATACAAGTTTAAATAAATAGAAAATCAAGTTATTCAGTTTTATTTTTATAAAAACCACCAATCTCTCTCTATGAAGCATTTAGACCAGATTATATGCATTAACATGTTAACATAATTGTGCTACGGTGTGAAAAATAACTGATTGAACCACATTATATGAAGTAACTGTGTCACATGAGTGTGATGTGTTAATGATAATGTGATGTTTGAGACGAATTATGAAAGCTTGATTTGTTGTAGTTTGGTTGAGATAGAAATTTAATTTGTGAAAATATATTTTCTTAAACTCTCTAGCTTACCATCTATTTTGTGTGGTGTTTGTTTTGTTTTTAGGTCTACGATGATCGTGTGTTACACGTGAGCAGAGGAGTTGATAGGTTGTGCGACTCTTCAATGAGATGATGGAGAAAATTTATTTTATTTTATTTTATTTTGTGATTGTACGAAGATATTTACATTAAATTTTATGTGGAGAAGTATATTTTGAAATATACGATGAATGTGTGGATATCTATATTTAGGTTTATTATATAATTTCTATACAATAAAGTTCATGTTATATGAAAAATATGAGATGTTATAATTTTTACCTTTTGGCGAAGAAGAGTTAAGAAGCAACCTTACTCTTTCAATAATTTATTTTCGATGTATTATTCTAGATTGTTCTTTTAACTCTCTTAGTTTCTATTGTCTTATGTTTCCTTATTTTCCCTTTCAATCTTTTCTTTTTCAATTTTCTCTTTAAACTTTATTTCATCATCCCTCACTTGTTGAGGTGAAAGAGGAATTAAAGTTATTCTACTTCTTCTATGATTGAAAGTTATTTTATTGGTATATCCATTATGTGAAATTTTATTATCATATTGCCATGACCTACCAAGTGTAATATGCCTAATTTCCATAGGAAAAATGTTAAATAAAACATATTCAAAATATTTTCCTATAGGTCTACTTGTTCTTTTACTACTATACCATATTAATCCATTCAACTTTGTAAGGTTTAGGATTGAGTTTAGAAGGAATGACTAACTTTTTCACCAATCTTGCACTACAATAATTACAACTAGAACCATTATCCAAGATAACACAACAAGTATATTTAAAAAATTTACATCTTTTGAGGAAGAGATGCTCATGTTGTGACTGCTCTAGTTCAACAGGATGGTTTTGAAGAAGCCTTCACACCAATAATAAAACTCCTTCACAAGCAATGGTTGTAACATCCCATATTTTTCATATAATAGAAACTTTATTGTATAAAAATTTATATAATAAACTTGAATATAGAAATTCATACATTCATCATGTATTTCAAATTATACTTCTCCACATAAGATTTAATAAAATATCTTTGTAAAATTACAAATAAAATAAAATGAAGCTTCTCCATCACAATTCATTGGGACTCACACCAC
>Ga0209489_104081_pt1 | contig 27403 bp, 6 predicted proteins | sample SiratrowhiteBW_FD_187527 | JGI IMG/M metagenome (GOLD analysis project Ga0209489, IMG submission 187527) | Root nodule microbial communities of legume samples collected from California, USA - Siratro white BW (SPAdes) (version 2) | ecosystem: Host-associated > Plants > Roots > Nodule | place: USA... | reverse complement strand
TTTTTTTTTTTTTTTGTTTTTTTTTTTTTTTAAAAAAAAAAAAGAAGAAGAAAGAGTTGTGAATGATATTGTAGGGTTCGAAATATTGTTATGATTGAGATAAAATTTCTTAAATGGTGGTCAGATTTTACGCGATTTAAGATATTGTTTTGTGGGTGTTGATTTTCTTGAAGATGAATTGATATAAATTTTAATGTTTTTTTTTTTTTTCAGTATCTTACAACTCATTTCTAAACTCAATTTCAGTCCATCAGTATAAAATATCAAATAACAATTTTTTGTACTAATGCGTGAGTTCCTTGTAAAATTTGACTTTCAATAAATTCACACTTGACTTGAAACTCTTCATACATTTTAAATTGAATACATGGAATGAAATCACTTACATTAAGATTTTCCTCACACATTTCATTCTTTAACAAATAGAACAGACATATAGATACAAGAATATCGTTAATGTGAAAGTAATTTTTAATTGTAACTGTTTATGAGTTAAATTAAAGTAAATTGTAAAAAGTATTTCAATATCAATATTTATAAAAAAGAAATGATATCCGTAAGAAAATTTGATATTCACAAATTAGTATCTTACAAATTTTAAATCCAAAAGAAAATGTCTATGAACATATTATTTGTGAATTATTATATATAAGAAAATCGACACTAAATTTAAAAAATGTACTAATTATAAAGATTTTCTTTTAATTTTAGGCCATATTCACTATAGAAGTTGAGATTTTAATTTATTTTTTATGGGTTAGAGTATCTTCATTTTCAAGATCTTATATTTAGTTTCCTCCCATACAAAACTTTTATAAGACCTCATTTAATATTTTATCTACACTTCAACCTAAAAAAATACAGTACACAAGAATTGCATTTAATGCAAAGAAATTTTTATACTCAGTTTTATTTTTATATATTTATCTCTCAGATTAATATAGTATTTAAATTTTTTTAATAATTAAATATAATGTATATGTTAAAAAATTTAATTTATTTTATATATTTTAATTATGTAATCATAAATATTCTGTATAAAAAAATTAAAATAATAAAAATAAAAAGAGAGGTATTTTGAAATACCTCATTTTTCTCTTCTTCCACTCTTCTCTCTCTGCCAGTTTCGAACCGAGGTACTTGTAGCATAGGTCCAAAGAACCAAACCATCAAGCCACTCAGGAAACCGGCAAAAATCATGACAACAAAATAGTATTTATTCCGTCGACGCCGAAATCAGTACCTTACTTCAGGTCACACCTTTTTCACTAAACTCATGTGGGAACATGTGTCCTAATTCATGACATTTTTTTTTTTTTAAACTTTTGTTTCTCTCCAATGTGATAGGATGTGGTGTAAATTTTGTGCAGGAAGCAGAAACCGCTTCCAAGGAGAAAAGTAAGGCGTCTACTGTAGCGATCAATGCGGAGATTCCTCGTACTAAGGCTAGGCTGTTGGAGGAGGTTCCGAAGTTGCAGAGATTGACTATGAAAAAGGTTGGTTCATTGCTTTCTCTGCTGCTTGGTATCGTTTGAAACGGTGCTTTTTGTTTTGTTTGATTTGATTTCTGTTTTTTGCTTTGCGGGATTCTGTTAATTCTCTGGACTCTGTTATTTGCATTTTTTAGGATTTAGGTTGGAACCATGAATTGTTTCAATGCATATGATGTCTGTCTTAGCTCCAAATTAGTAAAGTATTGTAGTTGTGAATAGTGAATAATAATTAATAAAAACAGTTGTAGAATAGTTGTATAAAATGGTGAGATTGTCAAAATATCAGCACCAGGCTAGATAATAACATATGAAAAGATAATTTATTTAATCTACTTGAGGGATTTTATGATAAAATTTGGCAATCAGAAGCAGATTAAAGAAAAAAAATCCAATTTCTGTTGCACGTATCCATCTGGGGTATGTTTGTTGTTGATTTTGTATGTAGTTTTGACTACTTCCAGAAAAATGTTGACTTATTTTATTTGGCATGCATGTTTCTCAATAGTTCGACTGCCTTTTTTTCACAATAAGTGACACATGTTCAAAATTATTGATGATGCTATTCATTTTCCAATGCCTGGTACAATGTATAATCGCAGGTAAAGGGGCTTTCATCGCAAGAATTTGCTGCCCGTAATGATTTGGTTCTTGCATTGCCAGATAGGATTCAAGCTATCCCAGATAGGCAGCTTCAGCCTCACGTCCTGGAATTAAATTTGATTCAGGTAATTGGAGTGACCCATGTCTCATAGTGATACAATCATAATAGTTTATAAATGGGAGACTTTGTAACTGATGGTCCTCCATTCAATTTTCTGTATCTTGTCAATTTCAGATGGACTATTTGATGATGAATACTTCCAAAAAACGGAAGAATCAAGTCGATTTAGGCATGAGTATGAAATGCGTAAAATGAAACAGGTAAGTAACTTTTTGCCGTTGTGACTAGAGAGGCTGAATTTTGCTAGTCAATGTTGTTCCAGAAATGGTTTCATTCAGATCTAGTTATATGAGCCATTCTTAGGATCAAGTTTTGGATATGATATCAGAAGGATTGGATATACTTTGGAAAACATGGCACATGATATGAATGAGGTCAGTTTCCCTGTTGTGTTTGTCTTTATTCCGTTGTGCATGTATCTATGCACCTGTATTTTTTCACATTTAAGTTCATTATTTATGGGACAAGTGCAGGAACGGGATAGACAAGTACCACTGATGGATGAGATTGATGCTAAGGTGAGATTTGTCAATTTCTTCCTCTACCCTTAAGCCCCAAATCATGGAAATCAAAGCTTTTTTGAAACTGGAATTAGGAAGTTGAAGTTAATAGGACACTGCTTTTTTTTTGGTCTTTTCAGGTGGACAAGGCATCTTCCGACCTTAAACATACCAATGTTAGACTTCGAGACACAGGTCTTTTTAACTGAAAATCTTATTCTTAAATTTTCATCAGTTTTCTGTTGCATCAGTGATAAATTTTATGCACAATCATATATATTTTTGGGTTCTCATCCAGCTTCGGTCCAGCCGAAACATTTTTATTGATGTTGTTTTTTTGATTAAAATTTTGGAAATTGCTGCCTATTTGTACAAGTAAGGTCCTATCCCTCTTTTACAGCTTGAAAATATTTGCTAGTCTTGTCTTATCTAGTACTGCCTACTGGAAATTTTATTGTGTGGAAATTTTCGGGTTCATATTCAAACCCTTTTGCCCTGTAAGCTTAAACATCTGAAGCTAGAAATTGGTGCATGGTTTCTTAATAAAAGCATTCATTACACGTTCCTTTTACAGGGCGTTTGTGTCAGGTCTTCATTGAATGAAATTCATTCCTAAGAATATGATGATTAGAATTGGCATTCGAAACATAATGTGTTATGGTTAACGAATAGAAATTCCTGGAAATACACGTTCCTAAGAATATATTTTTGCAGTCTTCAAATTGCCCCCTATTATAGAAAATATTATCTAAATATTCCTTTTTCAAAAGTTAATATAAGTTAGTGTTTATCTTTAAGTTTTATTTTTAAAGGAATCAATGTTTTAATGTGCAGTACTTCTCATTCCTTTATTTATTTTTTATATATTTATTGCTTGGTAAAGACGTAAAGCTACCGGTAACATCAAAATACAAAAATAAGAAACAATACAGTTATTTTGGTTACTTTGTATTATTGTTACTGCATGCCGAAGTGAAAGAATTACTGTATGAGTTATGAAACAAAATAACCACGTCGACAATTATTTTGTAAACATAGTCAAATTATTGTTACATGACAAGATTTTGGCATAAAAGAATGTAAAGTGAAGCTACATAACCAACATTTGGATACATGCCTACCATAAAACACGGGGAATTGGTGTGTATCATGAGAAATTTATGTGGGAAATGTGTGGGTATTACGTATTTTAGAAGTTTTGAATAAAAGTTTTATTCCCATTACTACACATGGAAATGCATATTTCCAGACATATCGTGTGGGAATGAAAATCCATTAGAACTTGGGGACTTTTTTTCTCCTGATAATAATTTATACCAGGAAATAAATGTTTATTAAACTCTTATCAAACAAAGGAATCTTTATTCCCTTACCTGTACTCATGGCAATGCAGCCTTTACTATATACATTATTCCCAGCTAGTACGGCCCCTTTACTTTGTTTCTGATATTCAATTTTCACTTATCTCTTTTCTTTTGATTCATATACCAAGATATCCTTTATCTTTATAATAATAATAAAATGTTTCCCCAACTCTACTAGAATTCTGTGCTTTAATTGGGGGGAATTTTTGGTCTGGATTAAGTTTGATTAGGCATTCCTTTGAAAACAGAAGTATATATGTTTATCTAAGGCTGGGAGAAACCCAAAGTTCTACACGAGTGCATTGATTATATAGTTATGTTGATGAATGTTTCTCTAGATTATTTGCGAGGTGTTCTAGTTAAATAATAAATAGTGTATCAAATACTTGTGTATTTGTTTCATTTTCACTACTGGCTTACTGCATAAGAACTTGTATAGTGAAACTAGAACTATAATCTGAAATGGTTATTTGCCAACTTCCTGTCAAATGAATTTCTGACTTCTGAAAAGTTAGTAATGATACCGGCAGATAAAAAAGCTTTGCTCACGTTATGAGAGGGAGTATAAATCTTTTGATTTGTTAGCGTTGGGGTGATGATGTCTTTGTATATTTTTCACGTCTTCACTTACATTCACTTTAAGTATAAAAAGAAAACTACTATGCCATTCAATTTCAAATGTAATGTTATTGGAAGATATTGCTTCCTGATAGTACACACACATAGCTAGTGAGATGTTTAATATCATAGCGTGTGTTGAAATGGCTTTGACTAGTCTTGCGTGTTTCCTTTTGCTTCTTCCTTGTGATACCTTCTCTGACTTCCCGTGCTTTTGTTGCAGTGTGTTAAAGAAATGATACGTCATAGAGGACCATTGGATCAATTTGTATGGCATATCTGTATTTCTTGTATTTTCTTGGTAGTATCGTGGTGTGACTCGTGTCTATTCTTTTTTAAAACACTATTTTTGCACTCGTTCCTGCTACTTAAGAGATGCACTTGTCCTTTGTACAGACTCCAGATGCCACTAAATTATGTCAAACAGTGCGAAGTTGTATTTGTTTTTGTATTGACACTTGTGTATAACATACTAATTCAATGTTTGCTTTGAGGACATCTCAAGTAATCTATTTTCACTTTGACCGAAAGATAGAAGGGATTCCAGGGGTGGAAAGAAATTGATATTATCGACCCAAGATCACGAGGAGGGAAAAAAGATTAACCGGTTGGTATTAATATTTTATTATTTGTTCGGCCTGCAATAATTGTTCTTCTATTGTAAAATCATGTGATCTGTGGAGAACCCCATTGCACATTTCTATGCATGTTGATTACACGTAACTACTATCTTGCTTTAATATGATTTTAGTGGTGACAAGCTAGCAATTCAAGCATTGGTATACATGATGTGTGGTTTACAAATCCTTTGTTTATTTTAAGGATGCCACTCTTTTGGACTGGTTAATCATTAACTTATTTAAGGGTGTATTTTGAAGAGACTAAGTAGAGGACAAAGTTTTCTTTACAAATAAATATTTTGTAGTTTGATAATTTTTCATATAAAAGAAGCTAATTGAAAAATTAATATTAATTAATATCAGTTTTTATTTTACAAATATTAAATCAATACCTTTAAAAGTTCAAAGTGCAACATTAGAATATACTGAAGGTGTTGCCTTGTTTTCTTTAATCCCAAGTCTTCGTCAGGTGGCCGGCAAAAATGATTCCTAACTTGTCCCCTTAAGATTCATATTCATCCAGAAAGTTTGCAGCCAGAACTCATCACTCCCCACGTAAGATTTTTCCAGCAACCCTGCACCATCCAGACAAGTAGCAATGTGGTAAATTATTATGGATTTAATAATAGTAGTTACAGTTCATTCATTATTTTTGTTTTCATGTAATATTATTATTTAAAAAAAATTTCTCAATCCTATTTAAGGAGTAATGCTTAAGTTTATAGATAAAAGTATCATCTTTTAAATAATAAATTTGATTTAGAAAATTGGAATTAGTTTATTCGTACAAACATTTTAGGATTGTTTTATTTAGGATTAGTTGCATAATATATTATTTGAACCTTTGTTTTATAGTATATATGCAAGTGTAAATTTTATTTTATAAATTAGTTTTGTAGATAGAATCAGACTTGAAATTTATTTTTTAAATGATATAATAGTTTATCTTAGTGGTATTAAACTTAAACTTCATCTTCTAATATATTTGTTCTTCGTCTTTTTATAGTGTATTAATTTTAGGTGTTTTATATATGTTTAAGGATATTTTTTTCTATGAAATCAGATTATTAGCGGTGGACATCCAAATAGCACATTTATTCGTGTGATTTGCCGGTCATGTCTCCCACAAGATTTTATTATTTATTTTATTTCTGTGTAGACCTAATATTAATATTATTGAACTTATACGCTTTAAATAGACACTTTTCGTCATACAGGATTGATCCCTAGGTAAAAACATCAAACTTTCTTACGATTGTTCAACCTTTTCTTTTTGACTATATATTGATTTTAATTATTCCTTCTCTTAATTTATCTTTTATTCATTTTATATTATGCAAAACTTTTGATCACTGATTTACACATAAACATGTTAGAAAAGAATCGATAGTTGAACCTAATTATTGGACTTGGAAAGAAAACCTTAGATTTTAAATTATGAAAATACAGTTAATCTTTTGACGGATAATGAATTAAAAACTTAATATGTTAATTGAACATAGCTATGAAGATATATCTTTCCTGTATTGATAGGGAATATAAGTTAGCTTAGATTAATCTACCTTCAAAAAGAACATATAGATAATTGCATTCGGATTTTAATTCTTTATTTCCTCTTATTTGCATTCATTTCGCTTTCCTTTATTTATTTTATTAAAATCTGATAATTATAAAAACAAGCACGCAGTTGTGAACTGGATTTCATTACTCGACGTCGTGCACTTGTGATTTTCGTATTTTAGTTTAGAGGGAGTAGTACATAATATTCCCAATCACTAAAACTTGGAAATTTTGAGTAATAAAGGAGTGGCTTAGTTTTGAATACATTTTTTAAGCCTCCATAATATGTTTTTTTTAAAACAAAAATAATATTTTGATACCTTTATTGTTTAAACAACAACTTAATTTTAATAATATAATAATATACACCCATAATTTAGTCATGTATATATAAATTGATTTTAACCTATATTAAATAATATAGTTAACCAGATATTTACATAAAATACTATTATAATTACTAACTGTTGCCTAATGATTATATATATATATTTAATTGAAGCTATAATATATTATTGTCGTTTTCAAAACTCTGGTTTTCCTGTGTGGTTGCAAATAACATTTTTATCATCCATGAAATAAGAAAAGATTAGCAAGAAAAACTTCAATTTCCACAAATTAATTTCGAAACATAATACAATGACCAACTCAATTGCACTACGATGGCACTTTTCAGTTCTCTACATTTCTGCTCACTGAAAAGAATAATCACAATACATGAACAAAACCAAACTGCATTTTTCATTATTTACATATATAGAATTCGCTGACCTCTGCAGAAGATCTCCACATGTTTGTACGTATGCACACAAATAAGCACGATCTTAAACAATTCATGCATATTTCGTAAAGGTAACGATATTAAGCTCTTGGGGTTGTATGATGGAACTCCAGTGGTCAAAGTTACTGAAATTGTAGCCTTTGTTTACATCTTTCTCAAGTCTTTGTTTCCCAACATCAACTTCTTCGCTTAGTTTTTCATTGAGGGAAGCATACAAGTCCAGCTCCTTCTCTTCATTGTTTTTTCTCTTCAATGGATTAATCAAGCCCTCAGCTACAGGTGCCATAGACTGTGCTCCAATTATTATATCATCATGCAATGAAGCATATGCTTTTACATCATTATTACAGCCAAAGCCTGAGCCTGAGGCTATGCCAATAGAATCACTCAGAGAACTCTTAGAAGCCAGAATATAAGGTAACATTGGATATTCATTATGCATAGAATTTTTGGCAGGTTCAGGATTTGAGTTCTCACTCATTTCTTGAAAGTGGCTTGTTGGTTCATGAATAGATTCATTTGAGTCTTCCCAAATGCTTCTTGTGCTGCTAGCTTTCTGTCGGACCCGGCACAGCACCCACTCATCCAGCTGAAGCACAAAAACGAAGTGTCAAAACTTGATACTATATATATATATATCAGTTTAGCCTATAAAAAAACTAGCAAACATTTTAGAAGATGGAACATTGAAATCATGCAATTGTAGACCTACTCTCATGGACCCTCTTTGCTGTGGAATGAAGTTCATGGAATTGTGCAACCTGTACTCGTGCATGATCCAATCAGTTTTAGACCCTTTTGGTGCTCGACCCATGTAGAACACTAGGGCCTTCTTCACTCCAATATTCTTCATCCCACATGAAGTAAAAATGGGTTTGTCAGTGCCAGTAGCCTTCCAATAACCAGAAGCAGCTGCTCTATTAGGCCTCACTCCATTGGGATACTTCCTCTCCCTGGGAGTAAAGAAATACCATTCATCCTCCCCAAACAAAGCTTTACCTGTTCAAAATTCAAAAGACGCTTTATCTCACTGGATGAATACTTTCGAGAAAACAATGAAACAAAAACTAAATCAGTGCAATTGCTAACACGGACTTCGGAGCTCCCATGGATTATACTTGTAAAGATCTATTTCAGCTATGAATGAGGCAGGAAGGGGTGATGATGCCACTTTGTTTCTCAGATAGTGAACAATTAGCTCTTCGTCAGAAGGGTGGAATCTAAATCCAGGAGGGAGTTGGATTTCTGAATTAGCATCTTTGTCCATGAATATGAAGATATAATGCCTCCGGAGGAACAAACTAGAAAATACATCAATCAGTTACCGATATTTTCAATCAAAAAGCCTGTAAGCTTGAAACTATTGTGCATGGGATATATATACATATATTTATATATATGTTGCTTGGTCATGCAGAGAGGGACAATTATTCTATATATAATACTAAATAGGTGTGGGGAAAGAGACTTTGAAAGCAACCCTTTTGTTCCATGTTCTATGACCAACATTCTTCAAAGGGTATGTAGTATAATTTCATCAGCAAGGTTGCTTAGCTATTTAGCCAAAAGATTGAGTTGTGGGTGGCAACAAAATCAGGTTGGATCACACATAGAATACAGCTTGGTTTGAGGCTTCAAAGGCAAAGATTGTCAACTTACAGCTTTAAAAATTATCAATATTTGTAAATCAATTAGCTAAACTGCCTCAAGTTTCAGGCAATATAGTTGTATTCAAAGATTAAAATACGTGATAGTGGCTCAGAAGCTTCAGATGATTGCTTATTCATAGGAATGTCCGGCGAAATCACATCCCTGGGATGGCGCAGAGTCAACATCTTAGCTAAGTTCAATTTTTTGCAACTACTTTTGATTATAACTTAGCACTAAAATTAAGGACTAAGGACAACATCTACCGAAGAAACTAGGAGCTTCTCTAATGCATGATTATTTAAATGAGCTATTTCTTTAGAAGTTTTACATTTATAAATTTGCCAAATCTACACACTCTAAACTTAAAATTACTAAAATGAATTTTTAGTTTATAAAAAATTTTGAGTGAAAATGTTATTTTACTTGATAACAACGTAATTTATTTAAACTTCTCACTCCAGCAATAGGCACTCATGTCATTTGCTTTCTATTAGAATCTTGTAAATATTTTAGAATTCTATAAATATCATAAATAATGATATTAACATTAATTAGATTAATTCTATATTATTAACTTAAAATAAGGAGATTGAATATTTTGTAATTGTATTCTCTCTCCTAAGGTATTGTTTTAGTTATTTGTATGGTATTTCATCAATCATATGTCTTCATCCTTTACATGTTTTTGCTCATAAGTAAGTTTTTTTCAGTCCTACAATCTAAACAAGGTACAACTGTTATTTCTTTACTCTTTACATATATTTCATCTATGTTGATATCATTTTCAAAATAGTTTCATATGAATGTTTGTATCATCTATACTTGAGACCTGTCCTTCCACACTTGCACATTCTATTCCGTTTTTGTCCTATATTGTCGCCACCTAGCACCACTAACATCACAAACTCACCTTTTGTGCCAATTCCTTCACCTCATCCTTCTGCCTCTTGAGCTTGAAATTGTCATTGCTCTTCAAAAAGGTAAAGTTGAACTTATAATCCTTCTCCTCATCATACTTCTTTCAGTTATCATCATTAGTCTCTTGTCTACCATTTTTATTCTTTATTTCTCTTAAAGATACAAGTGATGCCTCTTCCCATTTAAGACAAAAGCTACTACTAGGGAAGTCAATTACTTTTTTTTGTAGATGGGTGTATATTAAGACTCGTCCAATAGTAAACAAACTATACTTACATCTTTGGGTTGGAAAATAGAGATATTTTTTTCTCCGGTGCCAAAATTGCTTATTATGCAACTTTCTTGTCTATTGTTGTCATTCATAATTGATTTATGTATCAGTTGGACATAAATAATGCATTTGTACGTGATGATCTATTTAAGAAAGTCTACATATAGTAACCTAATTTCTATATTACATAAAGGGAGTTTTCTAGTCTTGTATATTGTCTGGGAAAATTTGTATATGGTCTCAAGCAATTGCTTAAAGCATGGTTTAGTAGATTTATTACTATAATTTAATAAATTGACATGCTTCAAAATGAGAGTGACTACTTTGTTTTCTATCATTATTTACATTTTATAATTGCATTTATATGTTTATTTATGTTGATGATATTGTCATAATGAATAATGATCATCTTGACACTGTACATGTAAAAATATTTTAAAATGAACAATCTAAGTATATTAAAATATTTTTTTAAGCATAAAGATAGTATAGTCCAAAAATGTGATTATCATATCCCAAATCAGGTATGCAATAAATAATTTGAAAGAAATAAAAATATTAAATTTAAAGATGAAACTATCTCACGCATGCTGAGTGCAATTGTTTCAAAATGATCTTCATCTCTCAGAAACTTTAATTAAAATTATTGTTGTGACTAACTTGAGTTTATTATGGGACACTGCAAAATATTGCCTGAAGAGTTTAGAAAATATTAAGTATTCAAGTGTGAGTTTAAGTTTCGCATTGGGTATAAATGAGAAAGTTGAGTAACATTTATAAAGAAGACCCACAGACCTAAGTGTATCAATGTGGATGAATGACTTTCACTTGAAGAAAAGATTGTTAGATATTCAAATATGAGTCTAAGTTCCACATCAAATAGAAATAAAAAAATTGAAAAAAAACGTATCCTAAAGTATCAGGGCACACTTCAAACTAGTTTCCAAATAAAAAAAATTGTACTTTAAAAACTTGATATGTAGCTTAACAAATCTACAGCTGCTAATCAAAAGTTTCTCAAGGTTCCGTCAGAGAATAATAATGGAGCTGTTACATTTTTTCTTAAAATAAAAAGCCATTAAGCGAAGGATGCTTGCATTTGGCGTCTTTCCTACCGTAGCAATACCCTATTGCAGAAAAGTCCAAGAAATAGAACATGAACGAAAGGTGAATAAACATAATAAGACCAACTTGATTCTGTAATTTGGTTTCTTCTTGGAACTAATCAATTCATTTCAATGTCCCAATTCTTGTTCTCCCCTTAATAGACACATTGTTTTGACGTTGCTCCACTGCCTCACAACTGTATGTCACTATAGTCTCAATCAATGCAAGAAATGTATGGGTCACCCTCTACACAACTCACTCATGTTGAGGTCTCTAATGAACACATAACAGTATGTCACATAATAATGCAGAGATCCAACAATTACATCATAATGCATCCATAATTAACCGTGGAATATATAACAATAGAAATCTGGTAAAAAAAAATATAACAATAGAAATGGGGAATCTTAGTATGAATTGATTAACTATTATATCCAGCTTCAGCTAAGATTTCTTTTTTTTTTTTTTTTTTTTTTTTTTTATAGATTGGGTTACCAAATGCCTCTTATAATTTAGTATTTCTTGCTGACAAAAAAATAAACATTTCTCCATCAAGAAACCCCACTCCTTATGGTGTAGCCAAGCATGTCAACAAATAATTCTATTCTTTAATATGATTGTTCATTCATTTAAGCCCCAAAGCTTTGTTTGTTTAAACTCTAGGCTCTTAAATCAAGAATCACTAGTTAATTCAATTCTTAAACCCTACTCTCTAAATATATATGTTTGAATGGATTAGATTGAGTTTATTAATTGAGTCGTGGATTATGATTTTATTTGATTCCTATAACTGATTAATAAACTAAGATTTAGTAAACAATATGAAAAAAATTATATTTCCCCACTCTATTTATATATATATATATATATATATATATATATATATATATATATTTTATTTTGTAGTGTATCAATTTATATAGTTTTTCAAATAATAAAAGTTCTGAGCTTTCTCTCTTACTTGGTGCGAGTGTCGTCTTTCTCTGTATTGTGATACTCCATGCTTCTTACTAGAGTTCTTTTCTTCCGTCGCAGCTAAAAACTCCTCCTCTAGGAGTCACCTTCCTTTTTCTTCTCTCGTGAAATCCTATTTCTTTTTTTATAGGTTATCATCTTCAAGACTTAAAATATGTATATGAACACTGTAATCTGCTTTGTTTGGTGTAACATTACCAGGTTCATGATAGATTGACATCAACTCCTCTATGATTGTAATGTTGTTGGTATAAAAAGCTGATTTTTCAATTTAAAAAAAAAAAAGAGAAAATTGGCAGTATAAAGAATTGAAAAAAACAATGCACGTTTTGATATATGTTCTAGAATTCAGGTAAAATATCATGAGAATTGATCTTATATGGATAGGGAATGTGTTTTCTGCCTATTATATTTTATAGAAAATCCTTTGTATATTGGTCTTCGTTTCTGGTTTCAATCTTAATGTTGCAAAATGTTATCTAACATTCTAAGTATTCCATATTTGAAGTATTAAAGTGTTGGTTTAAAAACATAATTATCATTGTATCATTTATAATATTATATTAGTTATAGACAAATAAGAGTAATATTTATGGTAATTCTTGATTCTCATAGTTTTTAAGGTTAATATTCATAATAAATCTTGATTCTTATGGCTTAATTCTGAAATTAGGAATTAACTTAAAATATTTAATTCTTAATTATCATTTTAAGTATTAATATGTATTGTTTTTAAGTATTAACATGTATTTGGTATAGTATTTCGGTGACATATCAACTTGTATACAATCTCAACCTATACATCTTAATCATAATAATATTTCATCTATTAAGACATACTTTCATTTATTTATTTAATCAAATTTAATTTTCAGTAGAGAATTAGTTGAAGATGTAATTAATTAAAGAAGACATCACTCTGGTTATTAGTTTTCAAAATTCTATTGTAACTTGTATGATTTCGACCTTAAAATTCTTTTTTTTAACAACAATAAAAAATAAATAAATAAGGCACACTTGGGATGTTTCAACTATATACAAATAATATTATGTTAGGTAAATTACGTTAAGTAAATTACGCTAAGTAAATGTAAATATGTTTAATAAATTAAATAATTATAAAATATTATAAGCATCTTAAATTGTTTGGCTTGAGTCAAATTTTTCTTCCATTTCTCAAGAATCGATACTTGTCTAACTTATTATATAAGTAAAATCAATATACATTTTTAGACAAATCACAAACAAGTATTCTCAAAAAACTTCCTTAAAACTAAGGCCAATAAAAATTATGCAACTTTACTTTCATCATTGTATCTTTATGCAAACTAGACAATTCAAAAGCGATTTGAATTTTATCCAATTTTAAACTCTAGTCACAATACAAGAGTTTCCAACCAAAAACAAACAAAATCCTGATATCGATTTGATACAAAAGTCAATATACTAAACTCTTACAAATACCTGCACAAACAATATAGTACCAATCCAAATATTTTCAATAATAGTTAAAAAACAAGAGTTAATATAATTATAATAATTGTAACAAATCACTTTAACTTCCTGTTCTCATGTACTTATACTATATTTATATCTAATTAAATTAAGACGTTGAAATAAACACACAACACTCATTTAGAATAAGAAAATTTTGTCTTGTGAATTTTATTTGTGATATATGACCAAGCTGTAGCTCTAACTTAAGTTAAATTAAAAATCTCCTCCGTATCTAATTACTTAATTTAAACCTTAAAGTAATTACAGATATTTGTAATTAAGTTTAAACGATCTCTTTATTATTAGCGATTTCTATAAAATGCTTTCTTTCAAAAAAAAGGAAAATTATTCTTAACAAAATGATAGAATTGACTCTGATTACGTATCCTAATAGGTTCATCATAAATTCTGATAAGTAACAAGTATAGTGTATACATACATACATATATATATATATATAATGACAAAAACTTATACTGACACAGACCATTAGGGCCTTTGAAAATCTTACTCTAGAACTCGGTTTAGGGTAACAAGTTGATTAATTTAAAATTATTAAGAGGCAGATCAACTTTGCAGTCAATCGAAAACCAATTAATTAAGCATAGATTGAAGGGAATTATTATTATAATTTAATTAAAAAGAATTAACCATTGGAATCGTGTAGCTTGCAGAGGAGAAAAATGAGGGGTGCTCCTTATGTCGTTATCTGGTCGGATACATTATGTTTTTATACGGCACCTGTGCTTTCCATTCCTACCCTTGTCTAAATCAAATACCAGAATTTTTTTTGCATTCCAAAATTTTTATTAATTATACAATTATTTATTTGCACATTGGGCTTTGAATATGTATCATGTTTGTGGTCTTGTTGTGAATGTGTTGGGGAATGAGCATAGGATACCAGTTATATATGGAGATGAGGAAACATACAATATAATATGGATTTGATGGTGAGCTAGATCCAAATATGTAAAGCCAAAAGTTGTTGAATTGGCTAATAATATAGTATAATTAAAGAAAAAACTAAATTACATTTTCCTGTAAATTAATTAATTATGTTATCTCCTCTATCTCTCTCTTCTTTTCATTTTTTCCATTTAAATATAATTAACGTGAGATCACAGAGTGAGATGTAACTCTAGTCTCGCCGGCCAGGTCATTCACTTTCTCAAAATATTATGTCGCCAAACGATTTGAACATGCACTAATATTTTATATTATATTACATTGTATTAGGATGAACGAAGAAAAGATAATAAACATTTCTATTGAAAATATCATATACATGCGTTAAAACACTTTGAGTGTTCCATTTATTACTACTGTATTAAATTCTTTTGCTAATAAAAATACTTTACCTGAAAAAAAAAATCAACATCTGTTTTGACAGCCATACACAAATCCCAAATCAAGTTGATGATACAATTTATTGTGCACACACAGTGTAGAAATGACAAAATTTTGCCAAATACATTAGTGGCCAGGGCAACTCAAGGGTTGTTTGGTTTGTTTATCTTTTTTAATTTCATTTTTAATAAAAACTGAAAATAGTGTTGAAAATAATTTTTATTTCATATTTTCAAAATTTCTGTAACACCCTTTCTTCTTCTTTTATTAATTTTTATGAAACTTTATATCATTTTCCCTTCTGTATATCCTCCAATCCTTCGGATTCAAATTTCAATTAACCTATTATTGTCTTTGCAATTATGTTGTCCTTATAAAACTAGAGAGGGACATGAAACTTTTAAGTGCTCTACCTATTTCGAAACCGGTAATTGCCACCTTTACACGCCGAAGACCAAAACACATAATTGCTTAGAAATTTAACTAATGCTGGTAGTTGTACATCAAGAACACAAACATTGTCTTATATAAGAAAATAGGTTCTCATCACACTTCAAACAGTAATATATATAAAATATACGATCATATTGTTCATGTAATAATGTAGATTTAAAGATGAGCACCAATAAGAAAAGTTATGGTCATCATATATATAAGGATGGTAAAGTCAACTAAACTATATATACACGTAAGGACCAAGTTGACGAGGATGCTGCTGCATCTATAAATAATCATTATAGAACAACATTAAAAATCTTTTGGAGACTTGTGCTATATGGAATAGTATAGTTCTTAGTGGCAGTGATTAGTTGAGTTGAGGAGGTCAATGCTTGTGATGGCAAAAGTTGTTTATATATGAGATATATAAGTAGCTAGCTAGGGTTGTTGGAAATTGAGAGAGACAAATTTTTAGGAGGAGTTGGGAGAGAGTTATAATTACCTTTTAAAGTTGCTTTAAAAACATGTAAAGTGAACAATATATGAAATCATAGGACAATTTCAAACCCTACATTGATTAAAAATTAAATACTATAATATAAATCATTCCTTGTACATTTTTTTAATTAAACTAACATTTATTGATCTTCTTCCGTAAATTGCATTTGTTAATTTCTTATGGCATTTAAGTGAGTAATGCAATTACGACAGACACTACATTTTTTGGTTCTGAAAAAAAAATGCATGATAATTATTAGAAATAGAGTAATGATGGAGATTTAGAATATCTGGTTGAATTGCAATCAATTGCACACGATCATAGGATTAAGAATTCTAGCGGAACAAAATTAGAAAGAGAAAAAAAGTACAGGAAAATAAGAATCCACAAACCCACATGGGATCAATGATCATCAATCAATTATGAGTGTAAGTGTGAGGTAAAATGTCTTATCACTCTTGTAATCCTCAAGTTCTTAATTAAGTTCATCTTCACAACGTGATTCAAAGTATTTCTTAGACGCACAATTCATTTTTTCTTATTTCTCATTAATCTTATTAAAAATATTAACATATTTTATTTAAACATATTTTATTTATAATCAATTTTATATATTTATTATAGTACAAAATAAATTGATTTTACTCACTTATTTATTATAGTACAATAAAAAAGCTATCTATCATAACTTCATTCAACCATTTATTACAATTCAAAAATAATATTAAATTGAGTAGAAAAAACTAAAAACAAAATCATCAAAAAGTAAATTATGATCCGTCAAACTTATTTAATTCACAAGTTAAATAAATTATATTTATTTTATTTTATTATTAAGAAATATTTTTTCCAGCTCAACTCAACTTATAGTGAATATTCATCTGATTAAACTTATTTTAACACCCTTACTCCATTTATTGTAGAAAAAAAAATATTGGAACTAAGAAACACCAGACTCTTTGTGGGACATGGTGCATTGTAGCCGAATGAGTTTTTCATCACAACAAGGATAGGCCCCACTTAAATTTTATTTTATTTAATATGATTGCAGTATTTTATGTTGTGTTTATTTTAACCACAGTGGAAAGAATTTTATATTTAAACTATTAATTCTGAAAAAACTGTGGTTATTTCCTTTCAACTTTGATGACTTTACCACTTTGAGGGATGAATGCTAAAAAAAATAACATAAAAACATATAATTTATAGAATTACATGAATTAATTTAGGTTTTTTCGAATTTCTTTTCATAGAATTCCAAATTGTTTTAACACAACCTTGATTATAATGCAAAATATTAATGTTATATCCTTCAACTAAGTATTCTACAATTTCTCCTGCAACTTTGTAGAAAAGAATTAAATGAAAAAAAAAATAAAGATAGATTGCATTTAATGTTTACCATGTAAAGTAAGTAGAAAGATATTTGCAAAGAGGATGTTGTAGAAGAGGTTAGAGTTTAGAAATGCACAAGCATTTAATACTCTTGTATTTAAATATTCAATAGATTCATATAGTGATTTTTTACAAAAAACTCTTGTAATAATTAAAAAAAATCACACATTTTAACTAGAGTTAGGTGAGTCAATTTAATTTGCACAAGCTCACAAGTAAATAGGCTAAATTGGTTTATCCCTTGAAGCTGGAACTAAATAAACCTATAGAATAAGGAATATTTATTGGTCTTATGGTTAAAAATTATTCTTGAAATATGTACAATTAGAAAATAGATAAAAATTATATAAACTCAATTAAACATCTCACGTTTTTTCCTATTAACTAATGGACAAATATTTACAAAAAAACTTTTTTATCCATCATCTAAATATCCAATAAGATGTAAAAAAAGGCCAATATCTTCTGCATCAATAAAAAATAAATATCCAAACACTTTATATATAATAATAAGAAGAATAACCTAACATCAAAATATCCACATTCAAAAATTCCAGGCATTAGTTTAGGTTTGCTTTATTTTTTAAAAATAATCAGTTTTAATATAATATAGGACACAAAACTTGTGAACCATGATAAATTAAACACAAGAGATGCACAAATCTTTCGAATCCAAAACTTAAATGATATGAATCTTTCATATAGAACTAACACGATAAATATTTGTATTATTGGATCAGTATTTCAAGATTTGACACTATTCATCCAATTAAAATTTCTTTATATTATTCAGCTCGCCTCATATCATTAGGTTCAATAAATAAATAAATAAATAGATGTGATTTTTTCAGTCACACATTAGAAATCACTAAATTTTATTTAGCTCCAAAGCTGGTTTTAGAACTCTCTGAGATCCTGAACCTGAATCTTTTTTATTGCATATAAAATCTGTGAAAACAAGAATAGTGAAAAACACTTTGGTAGAAAATTATGGACGTACGAGTGATACTTTTTGGGATGATGGACGGTGCAGCGGGGACCCCCATGGTTCAGTTTTCTTGAGCCCTCACAATGACTACGCAGTGACAGAGTATCACGGACGGTCCTATCAACTTGCATTGGAAAAACAGAACCTCAAACACTGCCCCACATCGTAGACTAGTGCATTGACCCCACAACACACATGCACCCTTTTCTCTTTCTCTTTCTCTCTCTTTCTCTACCTGTTCCAACAGTCTCTCGCATGCTAAAAGGCTTCCCTCACTGTAATTATGGCTTAATCATTCACTACCAACTAAAGGCTCTTATAAAGGTAAGTAACTTTTCTGTTACCCTCCTCCTCACCAACACCATCATTTTAACCTTCATTTCTTCCATGTCACGTGCACATCACAACCCTTTTTATACGTATTACTAATAATACTACCAAAGAGTCAACCTGTGTATATAAAGTAATGCATTCACTTTTACCAAAGGAGGTACCTGGCAGCTTTAAAATTTTCGGTTTTTTTAAGGAGATTTTGTGCTTAAATATATGCTAGTACACATGCTCTATTAAGATTAATTATACTTTATATGATATATATTGGCAGGGAATGTTATATGTCATTTTTTTTATTTGCTTAGATGAAATGCAACTCACTCTCTCGAACAGATGAAAACACACATTCTTCTACGGATGTGCATGTGGTTGTATCTCTGTTCTGAGAAAGTTCTGGTCTGTTTTGTGTGTTTGTGTGAGACTGAAAGAGAAAGTATGTGTGCATAGCCATGTGGTGGCCCATTAAAATTTATCACTGTCACTTTGAGAATGCCAGTAAATGAGTTATTAAGAAAGAGGGTACGCGTAAAACCAAAGACAGTAAAGAGCAAGGGAGGGTGACACCAGACTGAGAGCTGACATATTATTTGTATAACTTTCTTTAAGAGAAATATTTTGGGTATGGCATAAGATATGTATAGCTCACGTATTATATGTTTAACTTTCTCTTATGAATTATAGTTAATAGAAATACTACTGTGAAACATTTTTTGTTAGACAAAACAAGCTGAGAAAAGAGTTATAAAGAAAAAAAAAATGATACAAAATGTACATAAACAATAGTATAACACTCTCTCTGTATGTATATAGTGTCATTTGTCATGTTGATTATAAATATGAGCTCTTTGTTTTTTATCTTTCAAATGTTAAAGAAATAAAAAATAAGGGTGCAGACACCAGTTGGAAGCCCTTACACAAATCTGTGTATATATATATATACTATATTTTTTGGGGGGTTAAATATATTTTATTCGATTCAAGTTTCGTCTATGGCTTTTTCTTGTCCTTGGGCAGAATAATCACATGAAGCCAGCCACTCCCTCTTACAGAATATGGTGGTAACCTCCAAAAAAAACTTATATTATATTTCTTGGCTTTAGCTATTCTAACATCCCTTGTTTTCTTGCTTGTACTGTCTGAAACCTATGAAAGTTAGCTGTTTGCTTCTACTTTGCTAGAAAGCAAACCACTCCAATATAGCTTCACTGCTCCCCTTTTACCAATATGCAAATGATACCCAGTGACCCCTTTTCACTATCCACTGCCCTCCCAGGGCTTCCCAATGAACAAAACACAAACCCTAACCCTAATCATCCCCCTCCACCTACCAAGAAGAAGAGAAACCTACCAGGAACACCAGGTAATATAAAAGCACTAGTTCTTCTCAAATAAATTGGTTTTTCCACCTTTCAAATTGGTTTTAATTTATTTTTAATTTGGACTGGATTATGCAGATCCAGATGCTGAGGTTATTGCTCTTTCACCAAAGACTCTCATGGCCACGAACCGTTTCATCTGTGAAATATGCAACAAAGGGTTCCAGAGGGACCAGAACCTTCAGCTTCATAGGAGGGGTCACAACCTTCCGTGGAAGCTACGACAGAGGTCAAACAAAGAGGTTCGGAAGAAGGTATATATATGTCCAGAGAAGACCTGTGTCCATCACCACGCCGCCAGGGCTCTCGGCGACCTCACCGGAATAAAAAAGCACTATAGCAGGAAACACGGTGAGAAGAAGTGGAAGTGTGAAAAGTGCTCCAAAAAATATGCAGTTCAATCTGATTGGAAAGCTCACACCAAAACCTGTGGCACCAGAGAGTATAAGTGCGACTGCGGTACCCTCTTCTCCAGGTAATTAACTAATTCATGCAGCTTCCTAGTGAATAGTCACATGTGGATTTGATTCATATAATTATGTCTCGTGAAAATGAAATTTTTTTCATAGACACAACAGAAAATAGACATGAATTAATCCCCAGTTGCAAAGTCACGTAAAAAACTACCTCTATTCTCGTTTATTAGTAGTATAACTATATTATTATGACTTAGTTTTTGCAATCTCTGGTATGGAATATGTGCTCACTCTACATGTGTAAGGTTTTTTCGTTTGTTGGTGCATTGAGTTTGAGATTTAATGTGGGATAATTGTGTAAGTGTATAGTTTAAATGATTAGATAATTAATGGGGAATTTTCATTGAACTTTGAACAGGAAGGACAGTTTTATTACTCACAGGGCCTTCTGTGATGCCTTAGCCGAAGAGAGTTCAAGACTCTCTTCAGTTGCTACAAGTAGTCTAAATTTCAAGACCGAAGATGCAACTGTGATGAATACACAGACTGGTTTGTCGTCACGTGGATTAATCACTGGTCAGGGAATGCAGAGTGTTCCACACTTTGGTCCACACGGGTTCCGTTTAATGGGGACGGGTGCAGACCAACAAAGACCAAACTTGTCACTGTGGTTGAATCAGGGAAATCATCACATTAATAACCCACTTGATGTGGCATCATCAAGTTCTTCAGGTTTGCCTGAGGTTTTGCAAATTGCGCAAGCTAATAATGCCTTGATTGGTTCTTCTTCAATATTCTCCAATTTTGGAATGCCTGCCTCCAATCCAAAGGGAGAAGCTGGAGCTTCCGATTTGGCATCTATTTATTCTGAGAGTCAAAACAAGAATTCAATCTCAGCTTCCCCAATGTCAGCCACTGCCCTTCTGCAGAAGGCAGCACAAATGGGTTCCACCAGAAGCACCAACCCTTCAATTTTCAGAGGCAGTTTTGGAGTGATAAGCTCATCTTCCACCCAAAGTACTAGTCTCAATAATAGCAATGCAAACCAAAGCTGTGACCAACTTAACCAAGCCTTTCAGAACGTGACCCAACACGAGAATTTCAATGGAACAAGCAGCAGTGCAACTATGTTGGGCAGTTCTACTGACTTCAGCTCATTGACACATTCATCAAACGGTTTTGATCAGTTTCTGATGCAAAACAATGTGGAACCAACTCAGCTAAAGCTCCATCCAGGCTCAAACACAGTGGAACATAACTTGACAAGAGATTTCCTTGGCATGAGTGGAAATGGTGGTGGACATCCATTTCTACCCCAAGAGCTGGCCAAGTTTGCCTCCTTAGGCTCATCAATGGGTTTGAACCAATTCACTGCAGGCCATCAATGAAGTCCTTTTCTGACTATAACTCATATGACATATCTAGTGGTCCCAATTCATGTGTATGGCAGTACAGTGTAAAGTAACACAAAATTATTGGGAATTGTTGGTGAAGCTTAAAGACCAGTTTAGAGCGACTTTGTGATCAGATATGGTTCTGCTTATTGTCAGCGGTTCTGAGTGTAGTAGGGACCCACTGCATGTTTGAGATGAAAGAAGGAACAGCGAGTTCCCCTAGCAGTGCATGTTCTCTAAGTAGTAGTTGTTCTTGTTGGTTTGTCTTCTGTCTTAACCTTGTTATCGTTTTTGGCTTCTCTTCCTCGAGAGAAGTGGAAGATATAAAGTAATGAAAAAACAACTACAAAATATGAAGAATTCGAAAGTAGAAATATAGAAAATGATTAAAAAATACGACAACTGCATAGTATTTGGTACTACAACTATTACTGTTGACCTTCAGTCAAATTTTGGTTCCTGAACAACCCTACAAGGCGTGGGTTAATGAGGAAAAAAAATTATTATGAGAAGGTTGAATAGCTTGCTTAATGAAATTATTATAACAATAAATAAGTCTCGCCAACTTTACACGTTGGATGTGTTTTATAGTAGTAATAATAATATTAATAATGATGATTAAGGGAGGTTCACGAGGAAGATAAGCATTTTGACGTTTTTTATTTGGTTGCCTTTTTGGTGGATATATCAAGTGGTGCCTAGGAGTAGTTTGAAGTAGCCAGAATCTAGATGCTAGGGTAGCTTTTCAATAGACCCTAATTATAAAGACCAAATCTCTAGCTAGAGGTGAAAGTTTTGTTTGATTTTCGTCAAAATAAGTGCATGTATTTATTGAATTAAAGGCTATGCTCCATTGCCACTAGCTTTGAGGTCAAACTTCTTGGTATAGTGAGTTAAAAGAGGAAGACAGTGTATTTGATTGGTACGTGCTGGTCTGCATTTATAGAAACTTTAAGTATGCCCTAGAGCAGTTCAGATGTTTGGAAACGACCGATGCCAAATCCAAGCATACTAACCCATGCATGTTGAAAAAATAGCCGGCATAACTATCGGTTGGAACAGTTTCCTGTGAGGTTTTTCAGTAACAAATTTTGAGGTGGTGATTCTTTATACGGATACAATACAATACAATTATTTAATATTAAAATTTTATGAAATAAAATTAATATTAAATAAATATAATTCATGAACAGTGATATCGATCGAAGTATAATATTTTCAAATTTTATTCTATATTTCACATATGTTGTAGGCTTTAATTTGCAGAAAATTTACAATGGAAAGAAATATCATTGCATAATGAGTATTGAATAGATGATATTTCTAAATAACATTTAAGTAACTTTGATATGGATGAATATTAAGTAAGTAATTTGATTAGGCTATAAAACGTATACATACTAACTAGTCTGGATATATATATATATATATATATATATATATATATATATATATATATATATATATATATGGTTAACTTACAGTTTGTTGTTTTATAATTAATTTTTTTATTTACTTCTAAAAAAATAAATGAGTGCAAATTAGTTTATTATCTTGTACGAAATCGGTTAGTTCCAAAAACAAAGTCTTGGAGCGTTTTGGTCCAGCATAAGGCCTAAACTGTTATTTGTCTATTTTAATTTGAGTTTATCCTATTATATCTCTTTGCGTGTGAGGTCGTCACGTATTGTTCATCAGTGTCGCTTGCCAGTCGTCGCGTAAATGAAATCATCGTACCCGTAACCGACTGAGATGAGTATCTTGATCAACTATCTCAACGTGTCCGGAAAACGTATGCAAATATAATTTGGTTACTACATCTTGTCAATCGTATAATACATTTTGTATGAGATTTTTGTTCAAAATTTATATTGAAATTTTGTGATTTCTTACATTATATTTGTGCAATATTCTCTAACTCGATTTTCCAATATTGCATATCAAAAGCGAATACAAATATATATCATTGTTCGAGGCAAGGATAAAAGACATATATATTAAGATGAATGAAAAGGAAGAATTGTATTTGTAATTTGATGGTGTCAAAGAATGTTATGCTCATAATAAATTGTAGCTAATTAGGAGTGTTAAAGCCAACAACCAAAATTGATGTATTTGTGTTTCATTTTGTTCTTTAAATTGAGATCATATATGGCTTTTTATATTAAATATTGTAAGCGAGCTATTTTTTAGCGAAAATCAACTATTCTAAGTAGTAATATTAGGTAAATCTTATATACCTTTTAATGTATATATTGTTTATTTATATACAAAGATTAGGTTACCCCAAATGTTTAAAGGGATTACACGAAATTTGTTAACTTACACAATCTTTTTTAAATGTAAAACTATATAATTCTAAATTTTTAACCTACATTCAAGGTGTTGCTTAAAAATGCAAGGTGTTGAAATAGCCGAGACAATTGTTGCCTTTCTAAACATGTAAACTTATTTTGTTATAAAAGAAACAGGTTTTAATTTTAATCATCCTGTGATGAAGTTGTCATGTGGTAAGGATTTTTCTACAATGTACCAAATATAAACAATTACACACTTTTGGATATGCATGTATCATTTGTCATTTGGTTGAACTAGATCAATTACTTTTTTTCCTGATGAATACTACAACTAAAGATGCCAATAAACAGTAAATGCATGCTTTCGTTTGTTGGTCTTTATTAAAGACGTGTCTCATCATGCACACCTTATAAAAATGTTGTACTTTGCTATCATTGCAAAACAGTGTTTGAATTTCGAAGAGGTGATACTTGACACTCATAAAGGAAAATACATTTATTATATAATCTATAATATTAATATTTTAATTAGATTTCTTTTATTTTCTAATTTAAAATATCAATATATAATATTATATTATTAAAATTGCTGTTAAGTGGATGTAATTATTTTAGGTGACTGTAAAGGTATAGTTTTTCATTTCCAATACTTTCACTGACCATATTTTATAAGGTACGAAAAGGGTTATATTTTTGCATAGAAGCACATGTACTTATAAATAAAATGAACTTATAATATACAAATAGAAAATGAACGTAATTCTAATATTTATGTTATAACTTAATTTCGTAAAATTAATTTAAATATAAATTTAATTATCAGTTTTTCTAATTATTATATTACCATTATCAGAATCCCATTAAATTAACATAAATATCTGCTTTAATTCAGTTTGAGTAAGATGATTTTGAACATGTAGAAGGAAATTCATATGCTTTATTTACTCTAATATTATGTTTTAGATAACTTCTAATATATTTATTTTACGAGATCGAGAAATACTATAATACAATAAATGGTGATTTAGCACTTCAAATTATATTTCGCTAATATCTTAACCTTTTAAATTTAAAAGATCGAATAAATTTATTTGGCTTTCGTTTAAGTTTAAAAATTAGTTATTTTTTATTTTTAATCATTAATATGAAGGCTTAAGATATCATTAATTTTTTTTTGTTTAGAAATTAAAAAAAAATATATATATTAATTTTAAGGACTTACTGAATTCGTATATCATGTTAAGAACTTACTTGATTTTTTAAACTTCAACTAGAATTGTCAAAACGTGTGAATCAATTAGAATAAATTTATAAAGAATTGGATTGCTTTTGGCATGATATATATGTTTAACCTGCAAGTCAAATGCACTCACATCACTGTAGAATTTTGAGATAGACCGGATTTTAGAAAGTTAATTATAATTTAAATAAAATAAAGCAATACTAATTTATTCAAATATATACATATTTCTAGAATGTATCAGATAAATATATTTAATAATTAAAATTAGTTTTTGTTACATGACTTAAATTTAAAATAATTTCTATACTTTTGATTTTGAATTTGTTTTAATATTTTTTTATTTTTAAATAGGAGTAATATGATCCATTTATTCGATAAGGATCATACTTAATTTAAAAAATTATAGTTTATGAAAATATGGATTGACTTAGATAAACTCATTTTAGGTTGAAACACGCTAATAGGTATATATGTGATAGATGGAGACTTTAGATAAAGATTATTTTGTATACATTATAAAGCTAGATTGATTATCGTTTTTAAAAGATGAATTTTTCAAAATACTTTTGTTTCTATTATTTTTTATTTTCAAAGTTAATAACAGTTATTTGTAAACTAATTTATTACATCCGATTTCTAATTTCTTAATTATAAATAAACACTTTATATATTAACATTGTAAATATGTTTTTGGTATTATCACTCAATTACAAATTTTATTACCAAAATTTTTTAACTTTAATAATAATTATTTAATCGACAAATAATGCAAAACATTACACATAGCATAGAAATTAAAACTATTTATTTATATTTTTGTCATTTAAAAAATGAAAAACTACTAAGGTTATTTTATTTTGGAGTAAAAATAAATAAATAAATAACTTAAAAAATATTTTACAGAAAAAAATATTACAATTTTCTATTCTTGCCTAAAACTCACAAAAAGGATTAAAAAAAAGTAATGTTCTATTCGTTTAAATTTATGAAAATGTACATTCTTATATTAAATTACTTTCTTTTATCTTTATTTATATATTTCGTCTTCTTAACTGTTTACGGTCTCTTTTTATATTTATTTCTCACTTAATTTAATATTTTTAACTTTTCAATGATTAAATATAACTTATGTCTTGAAAAATAAATTATTATATATGTTAATAATGTAATAATAGATACACATTTTATTTATTTTATATTAATTATCATGCAAAAAAAGTTATTTTAGAATACCTTATTTTACTTTTTTTCTCAGTTATTCATATATATGTTCATCCCAAGAAACATATTACCAAACCATGAAATCACTTGAGAATCCAGCAACTACTGTGACAACAAAATTGAATTGTAATTGCATGCTTACATTATTATTCATTTGCTCCCTCCTCAAAAGCAATCCTAAAATTATATAACTATAAAATAAAAAATGTTTGAGAAAAAAAATATCAATTTCCTATATTATGGTAATATTTATAATGAAATCCTTCAACTTACTGTTCATATAATATATATATAGGTACATTAACATATAATTTATATATATACATATATATATATATACATATATATATATATACATATATATATATATACATA
>Ga0209489_104080_pt1 | contig 27418 bp, 11 predicted proteins | sample SiratrowhiteBW_FD_187527 | JGI IMG/M metagenome (GOLD analysis project Ga0209489, IMG submission 187527) | Root nodule microbial communities of legume samples collected from California, USA - Siratro white BW (SPAdes) (version 2) | ecosystem: Host-associated > Plants > Roots > Nodule | place... | reverse complement strand
ATGACTAAGTGGTCAAATTAGTGAGAGAAAAAATTACTTTCCCATTGTTAATCATGGAATAATTAAATTTTAAAGGCATTTTTTATTCAAAAATTGCATATAAATTATTATATAATTTATTTTAACAAGATAACGGCTATGCATGCTCCTATATGAAAATGAAAATTCTATATTATTTTTGTTATTTTTATATTATTATTATTGATTAAGCAACAAAATTATATTAACTATAATTCTTTTACTACCCAATTAGATAAGTTTATGATTTAATTAGTATTAATACATTCAAGGACAATAAAATATCTCTATAATTTAATTAAATTCAGGAATGTCATATATACTTTAATTTTGAGCTATAGAACCCCTTAATTATTATAACTTCTCAGTTATTAAAATATATTGAGTATAAAATTAAGGAGATTGTTAATTCAATTATCAATCGATAAACATTGATTCAATCTAAAAATTTAAGATAACATATTTTTGTGTTTATGTCTTGATATATTGCTCATTATATATTGCTTATTTCTATATAATGTAAGAGTGCAAATCATAATTGCCTTCAATGATCTCTTCTTAAAGTGTGAATTTATCAAATGATAATTGTACCTAAAATGTTTCTCATAAGAAAAAATAAAACAACAATTGGTTAATATATGTTTTAATAGTTGTTAAAACTTCCATTTGCATTAATATAAAAGGATTTGTGTAAGATTTATAACAAGGAATATAATATCAAATGAATATATATATTGAAGATATAAGTCATTTTATATTACAAAAACCAATGAAAATATATTCTAGTCCATCAATTTAAAAATTGGTGGATTTTAACATCTCAAGACTAAATTTGAGATGAGAAGCATCGGTATAAGTAATTCAGTTTCATTCTATAGACAGATTTTTTTTTTCATCTAAACTATCCTGATATGCTAAAGAGACAAAGGATAAGAGGGAAATGAAAAGGGAAATGGCATGCAGTTCCATTGATGGTGGAAAATAGCTTAACCGGAATCTTAAGACAAGCTGCTTGGTGGTTCTCACAAGAGAGAAGAAAAAACGAGGAGAAAATTACGTGAAACTTTAGACAACGATCTTGAAAAGGGATTTTGTGTTGAAAGCAGAAGCTTATTTTGAGAAATAGATGCGACTTTCTGGCCTGGAAAGTGCAAAAGGAGTAAGAGGAATATTTGTAAATGTTTTTAGAAGATACTATGCAGAGTTAAATAAACATATTATCTCTAAGTACACTACATTGACAGATACATAGATATTTCATTTTCCAAATCCTTCTCAATTGGAATAATGGATCGTGCGGTTTAAATGGGTTCTGCAAAAGGGTGACATTGACCATTTGTCACGAAAATGGTGATGTTGTTTCGAAGGCATATTCTGTTTGCTGCTTTTGTTGTTTAAACTTATCTTCTTGTTCCTTATGGAGCATCATTCTCTCTCCGCTTATTTCACGGACAAACCAAACATGTTTCTTGGTTTCACAGCCACACTACTACAAACAAAGTTTAAAGAAAATGTTTGAGCTATGTAGCCCATAGCCCATAGGTGCAGGCTTTGAAGTTGAGCCCGTGAATGTGGTGAGGAATGTTACTTTTTAGTAATTAACACTTGCTATTTTTAGATTTTGTAAAGTTTATTTCAGTTTTTTGTTTCTTTTGCATATATAGAAACTTTTTTTGCAGGAAAATATGATTGAGGAGAATTAATGTCATATATAAAAAGTGGTAGGGTAATGGTTTTCAAATAATTAAGGACTAGTATAAGGGTTAAAAACTGAAATTTTGTGTTAATGTAAATTAAATTAAAATTCTAAAATTGCATAAAAGAGTGTTTTACTTTTGAGAACAAATAATGTAAAGTGAAAGTTTTCTACTGGGTTGATTCTAATAGTAAAAGCATAATTTGAAATTTAAATATTTTATATTCCATTTTTTTCAAAAGTTTAAACAAACTCAATATAATTTTTAAAATGTTTTTTTTATGTAAAGAGTTAAAATAAATTGAGTCATAATGTAATAAAAAAGTAATTGTATCGAATGAAACGTGTAATAAAATTATTTAAAATGAGAATAATTATAGCTTGTGAAAAGTATGAATGAGATTTTACAACACCATTTCTTCTTGATTGTCAATAAGTAGGCCTTAGATTAGGTGTACTTAAGAGAAGTTAAATTTTACGCAAATTTAAGAGTTTAACTTGAATACGTTAATACTAGCGTTGTTATTCAATCATTAATACTTATTTTATTAGATTTTTTTAATACTTGTGTAGCCTCTACTCTAAAAATTATACCTAAGATAGACTTTATTTAGTTGATAGATTAAATATTTTTTACACTGATAGTTTAATCTCCCCTAACTTCGGCTAGATAATATTGAGGCGTAATTGACAAAGAAAGGAAATTTGCAAAGAGGGGTCTAATACTGTTGCTTTGTAGGAGAATATTATATAACTAGAAATAATAGTTTCAGGATTGTCTTTGCGAGGCTATGCTATTTCTTTAGTTACAGTATAAAGGTAGATAATAGATATCAACAGTAAAAGATGTTAAGCAGGAGTGAGCAGGGATCGTTTGAAATTAGAAAATGCTTTCTATTTTAACTTTCTAAAGAATAAAAAGCTGAAAAACAGATTTCATTTTAGTAGAATGTTAAATTTTTCCTCAGTGGTCTTTCTAGAATAATATTTATTTACTTTAAAAAGATCTTTCTATAGTAGATAAAATTGTTGTAAAAGTACATCAAAGTTTGAAAAACACTTGAAAATTGTTGTTTGGAGAGTGCAGGACGGGTTCTACTCATGGCCTAAAATGTTACCTTCTAGTTGTTCTCTTTGACCGTCCAATACAGTAGCACATGTATGACGTTTAGTCGATGTGTCTATGTTGAGTTCCCGAACGTACTTGCAACTTCCATTGCATCTTTTCATATTTTCTCGTATGAGAACAGTTAAAGGGAAATCCCCATTCATGTATTTTATGATTATTTAACCACAAATATTGGAATCCAAATTTGAGTTCTTAAAAAATTATGTATTGTCACATCTCACCTACATTCTTGTTCGTGGGGCTTTGTTTTAGGATTTTGAGTTGTTTTGTGTGCTCTTTTCTGTGCTCTACCTCAGACATGCTCCTTTCTGTGTTCCTGGTCCATGTGTACATACATCATGTGAAAAGGAGCGTTAAAAAGGGGATTCAGGATTGCTGATTTTTCCACTTCTACACTATTTGCTTGTTATTTTTCAGCAAAATTTCAAAACCAATGTAATATTTTTGTAAAATTCTTACAATGGTATTTTTTTTTTTTGGTGTAGGCAACCTTGCATGATTTACTCACACTAAAAAAAAAATACACCATTTTTAAAATTTTACAAAAAAAGTTACACTAATTTAGAAATTTTGACCATGTGTTCTCTATTTGGTATTTAATCAATAAGCATAACTTAGAGAACTCTAGGAACGTACACATGGTGTAGTCCTGCTCAAATATCTAAATGGAAGCTCAGCAAGCCAGTCCCATGCAAAATTGCTTATGAATCATATATTGTTTCTTCCCTATTCATTATTTATTTTCACCTTTTTTTTTTTTCTTTATACAATTTACAAAATAAGGATCCGCGTACATACTAATTCATCAATAGAATACAACTAGCACAACAAAAATGTCGCACAAAAGAAACAATTACTGATGTTGTAAACAATTAATTACATCAACCATCCGATTGCTTTTGTTTCTCGCATACGTATGTACAAGCAGTTACAAGCATAAGCATTATTGGACAAAAAAATTTAGACAACTCTCTTGAGAGATTTAAAACTTTGTATTGAAGATATCTCATCAACTAAAAATAAAACTAAACTAAAATATATAAAGAGAGAGAATTCTTACCTACCAAGCTGATTTTATAAACATGAATTAAATTAAACTCACTTTTTAATATTATATTATAATTATTTAAAATTTATCTTAATCAAATTTATTGGAATCCTGTTACACCACCCACAAATATTTGATCTTTTGTTTGGGATGTTCATTCTTACCATGTAAAGGTCTCTTGGAAATCTTACTAAGTATAAGACCAAATTATAAAATATATAAACTACCTTCCTAATTCCTCGATTCACTAAATTGTGAGAATACAGACTACTTTCTTCAATTTTAATGTCATGCAACGCCAACTTAATTTTTTTTTTTTTCTGTTTAAACAAGTTGTGGATACTATGGATATTATTAGACATCTGATATTCTCCTTCAACTGCCATAACAATTTAACTGTCTAACGCAGTTTACATACAGTTTGTTTATACCTGAACAGCTAGAGTTCCTATTTTTCCAAAAAATAGACGAACCCTAACAATAGCTTTTCCTTAAAAATATTATGATTGAAATAGATGTTAATATGTATTAGTAACACTGTTGTCACTGCCGTTCCTACAATTCAGCGGAAAACAAAAAATAATGTAAATGTGATAGTGCAAGGAAAGAGAAGCTAATGTGAAAATTGCTTCCATATCTTAAATTTTCCATTCAACATATTTTTAATTCACATTTTTACCAAATAGGGATCCTTTAACAGGCCTACAAGGAACGGAAGAGGGTTAGTGTCAGCCAAAATCATATACAGCTCAAGTTTTGATGGCAACCGTGGCGAGGGATCTTAACTTACATATTATACTAGATGCCAGATGAATTTTTTGTTTTGCCATCTTCACATTATATAACACGTATCTGACCCCCATAACCATAGTGCTTTAGAAGCCCTTCATCTTGTCGCCAATTTTCTCTAACCTTTACTTCAATCTGTTCAGATTTCAGACACCAGTATATACAGAGTAAATATTCTAGTCTAGAAGGAAATGTAAGCCACACTATCACTTGAAATCAAGGTTAAGTAGGAAAATATGTATGTCCAGATTCAAAATGAGTAGCATAGATACAAAATAAAAAAATTGGCTGACCTCAAGATAAACTTTCTTCTGTAGAAAATCTTCAACATCAAGGCGAGCAGCCATTGCAAGCAGTTTCAAAGCCTTTCCTTCCTGATGTATTTGAGCAAAACATACAAGTGGTTACGGTTCAGTTAAAATATGCACCAGCTAATTGCTCATTGAAATGGGGGAAGAGGCATCTTTAGCAGTATTTCAATTTTTGACAAAATAAAGACAATTTCTAAGATTAGAGATGAACAAAATTATCATAAGTCTAAGATTACTTTCAGTTGCAATGCATGTCCAGGGTCACCATCAAGACAGATAAAAATTCTTTTTTGCAACAACGTTAACAAATTCGGTGTTAGAGAGTACACAAAAGCCAGAAAAGCAGTAATAACATTGGGAGTGTTGCTGTGGCTCTATGACTATACAAATAAATTCCACAATTTCACAAAAGATGCACTGAATTTTGGTACAAGTGACATACTCTTCCAATAAGGATAATCTTCTGTGAGTTTTTCTCAACCAAAATCTCTACTTGTATGTAATCTTTTGCATTCGGTCGAGCTTTATAGTTTACAACATTTACCTGAAAGAATTGGATATAAGAAAATATTTGAAAATATTTTGACTAAAAGAAATTAGTTATTCGTTCAATTTGAGAGGGGAAAGTGGGCTATATGACATAAAAATGAAGATGCTTACCTGACATGCGTATGGAATTTCATTTCGATACTGCATAAAAATCTTTTCTCTAACAATTTCAGCCACAAAAAATCTTTCTGGATGCTCACTGACTATATCCTGCAAATTCAAGCACGTCAAGGCAGAGCATAGAACATGAAAGAAACAAGTAGGCAGAAGAAATGGCAGGGGGGTATATTCAGGTTCTTATTGTATCCAAAGTTTCTAATAAAACGCTATAGTGATTGCAGAGGGGATCTGCACTACAATATCCCAGTGTATGAAATCTGTACAAAGCAGGAGGAAATATCATATACTATTTGTAATACTTGAACAATATTGATGGGGTAAGTATCTACACGATTGGCAATTTAGTCATGGTGCGTTACAGCTTACATTGTTCATGCCATGGGAGGTCAATGACACTTGTATATATGACATATCATCTAAAATGCCGTATTTTTCCAGTTCATAGAGTACCAGGACCATTACAGATATAATGTGTAATTAGTTACACATTAGTTGGGAGGAGAAAGCACTAACAACCTTCTCCATACCATTACTATGTCACCCACTACAAGTCTATAACTGCATGCCACTCTATGCCTATAGGTGGTATGGCATATTGACAAGATAATCACAATGGGATCATTGTTGGATCGAAGGTCACAAAATTAATAGGATGCATATGCTAAGCTTCAAATTGATACTGTGACTTCTCAAGTAGGATCTATATAAAAGTTTGACCTGTCGTGGATGAATGTTACTTTAATTTCTTTATAACACATCTTTATAGAAGAAGAAAATTAACATGATTCAAGACAGAACATTGTCGCATCAAAGGATCTATATACCCGACCCCACAACACTGGGAAAAGGCTCAGTTACTTGTTTGTTTGATTGTCATTATATAAAAAGAAAAATTAATAGGAACTGTTATAAATCAAGCAAAACAACATGTGTATTTGTGACTGTCATGGACATTTATATATAGCCTAGTTCACCTTAATGACCTTAAACATACACCCTAGCAACTACCAGTTTTTATTTCAGTTTAAACAGCAAATGAAAACTCTATAATCAAATGCATTTACTCGTTTTGTAGTCAGGTGTGGAGTGGCAGAAGAAATGGTTATTTTGTGGTTTAGTTTAATGGGCTCCTCTTTTTATCTCAAACTGTGAAATTAATCAGTGAGATAGCAAAAATGAAATTTGAACGAGGAGAACACAATTCCGACTTTTGACATGCCTTTGGATAATAAGCTGGTCCATTGGGAATCTTTGACAGTATCCAGTCCTTTACATCTTCAACCCCCTGACCATATTTGGCACTAACAGGTATAACCTCATCAACATCAGTAAATTTCTCATACCACTGCAAGGAATTTGAAATAATTAGGACGAAAATTTTTGGAAACAAAAAAAATCATGCCAAAACCAGTGAATTAACTTATACATGTGAATATAAATACTAACTACTTTGTTCCAACCTCAAGTTTCTTTGCAAGTTCACCAGGTTTAACGAGGTCCTTCTTGTTTATAATCAATAGAGTGGGGGGTTTATCTTTGAGGTCTCCTATGCCTTCTTCCAACAATCCATCAATCTAGAGATAGGAAGCAATTGGGAAAAATAGGAAAGAAAATAAAACTAAAATATTCTCATAAAGGAAGATCCCTACTTTTTCAGGAGCTTTACGTGCATCCACAAGAACCAATACACAGTCAGCATTAACTGCTGCACTGCGAACATTTTTCATCATCATTGAGTCTAACATGTGCATTTCCTTCTGTAGAACACCAGGTGTGTCATAAAGTATCATCTGCAAGAGATTCTAAGGTCAGAAAAATGGAAAAATATAAATTCAGGTGTACATCCATTAAGTTTGCAAATTTAGTATTAACATGACTCGTGAAAAAATAACATACACTTACCTTGTGCACAATGTTGAACTTGTGATTTCATATAATGTTAAAAGAGAACATTTTAACAATTTGAATTACCCCCACCTCATTTAATTTCTGCTAACAGTTTCAAATGAAATGCCAACAAGAGAGATCCTTTATCTCTAAAAAGGCACTAGGATTAGAATCTTGTTACTCATTAGTTAATCAAGAGCTAGGATGACAAATATCCAAGAAAGATAGAATTCATGTAATTGAATGTCTCTTTCCTAGTTTATGATTTAACTTTCTATGAAAGCTCCCAATATAAGAAGCCAATGACACTCTTTGAAATGTGGAAAGCATTGAGTATGATATTATGAAGTGAAGATCACATTGATTTTAGAATGAAATAAATCATCAACTCAAAAATATACTCCAAATCTTGTGTTTGGGTGACCACTAGCAAAACTGGTTTTGGAATGAAGTCTGTGTGTGTTTGGGTGTTTTTATTCTAAAAGCAAGTTAATAGTAAAATTCAATATAAATGTCTTGATTCAACACAAAAGCTGATAGCGTGTTTGGATTCCATTAAGGACGTGCATATTGTACTTATTTCCACGCCAATTCTAGTAAACACAAGGAAGCTAAACAAAGTTGCTTCACATATGACATGAATGATGTGTTATTCAATTCAATCTAAATACACACTAGCTAAAGTTGCTTCATTTCAAAATCAATTTTAGAACCAGAATCAGTTAACCAGTATTTAAACGTGATTTCGAATTATCCAACCTGAACCCAAAAAAGTATTATCTCACATTTAAGAAACAGGAAAACAAAAACAGGCATAACAATTTTTACTGGCCACGCACCACATGAGGAGCAAGGAACCAACTAGACAAGCTGACAAAACCAAACAGAAGAATTAGGAATCAATAATAAGATTAAAACCTGGTAATCGGTTCCAGAACATATACACAGAATTCGATGCCGGGTTGTTTGGGGTTTATCGGTAACTATTGACAACTTCTGACCAAGCATCTGGTTGGCCAGTGTACTCTTCCCAACATTTGGCTTCCCAAGTAAAGCCACATATCCTGCATTTGAAGAAATGTAAAAGCATGAACCACGGCATTTTAGATTTTTCTGACATGTTTTTGGACCCTGTCCAAGCACACTGCTTTTGACGCACTCTCTATTATGATGGAAATTTATTGGAAATTATAAATTTCGATAAGTCTCGGTTATCATTCAAGCAGACTCTCCTAACTTGATAATTTTCACTTAATTTTAACCGATATATATCCTAGTGTATTAGAGATATTCCTGATGACATTCCTCTCTGAACGAAACAGAATAAATTCAAAAACCCTAAGTGGAAACACGAACCGCTCCGGTGGTCGGGACCGGTATCGAAGTCAAGCTCTTCGGTCTCGTAATCGTCGAGCAAGGCGATGTTCCGGTCGGGCTTGTCGCTGAGGGACAAGAAAGACGAGTCGTCATCGTCCAAATACGAATCTTCTTCTTCTGCTGCTGCTTCCTTTAATTGTAGCTGCAATTCTTCTTCGCCGACCCAGAGCTGGTCTTGTTTGGCGTGGAACGGTTGGAAGCGGCGGTGTGTGGTTCTGGAAGAGAGGTGGGAGAGGGATTGGGTGCGGTTCCGGTGGAAGGTAGCGAAGGCGCAAATGGGAAAGAGAGAGTGTTGAAGTTGAAAGAGGAAGTGTTGTGTGGGAACGGTTGCAGTTGAAGAAGCCAGCTTCTCCATTGCCAATGCCTCTCCGTTCCGCTACTTCTTTTTATCCATATTATACCATAAATTAAACCATTAACTATTTAACCATATTTCTTTCACGACGTCGTTTCCGTTGGTTAGCACTTTTGGAAAATAAAAGAATGAAAAAATATATATAACTCAAAATAAAAGTTATTAAAATAAGTAATTTTATGAGATTAATACAAAAAGATTCAACATAATTACAAGTTTAGTGATAATATTTGGATAAAGATAATATAAATTTGCGACTTAAGAATTTCATTCTGACGTAGGATTTGGGGATAATAGAGTCTATAAGAAAATAGCACAAATTGAGATAGATTTTTTTATAATATTATATTATTATTATATTTTCTTTTTATTTTGGAAGATGTGTGGTGCACCTCTCCCAGCTTTTTTTTTTTAAAGAGAAGTCACCTCCCTTCTATTTTTTAGTGTAAATTTGAATTATATTGTAGGAATAGTTTTTTTGATAAAGTAATTTTGTCAATTGCGGTATATATTTGAGTTTTTCCGTAAGAATTTTATCTAAACAATTATTTTAATTTTCATTATAGTTTAGGATTTATCGATTATATTACAGAAGAAATTGTCAATAAATTATCAAAAAATTATCATAAATTATGTATGCATTTACAAGCTAAAAAAAAATTAAGAAAATTCCAAATGGTATTTTTCATCTTATTCCAATATATTGTCCTGTAAGGACTTATCGTTTTTACACTATCAAGCCATCTTAACTGGACAAGATATTAAAGTTCTAAGGTTTATAGAAATTTTAATTTTAATTTAATTATAAAACTAAAAAATTGTAAAATTTTCCTTTCTACTCTTATAATTAAAATCGATAAATGAAAGTAAGGATGTTAAAATTAGGTAAACTATACTCTTTTATGTTATTATATAAAAAGGATATCATCATATCTAAATGTAGAAAATTTTGAAATTGTTTTATTTTTAATGATATATTTTAGAGTATCTTTTTAAATGTTTAAAATAGTTTTAATAGAATTATCCCTATATTCTTATCATAACAAATTATATTAAACTTTGATGAACTTATAATTATTAGATTATTAAGTATGAAAATGTCTATTCTATAAGAGTCCTAAATCATGTGCTACAACAAATGTTATATTATTAGGATGAGTTATTCAAGATGCAGTGCTATGTACAAAATATATTATAAAAATATATGTTAATTTATTTGAATATATTAAACTATCTACAACTTAGAAAAATAAAAATAAGATTTTACATCGATTTTTGAAAAATATATTAAATAAGATTTTAAATCGATTTTGAAGAATAAGATTTTATATTGATTTTGAAAAAATCGATATTACATCTTGATTAGTTTTACACCAATGTCAATACGGATGATGTAGAAAATTTATGATTTTTTACATTGATTCTTTAACTAATATAAAATATATTCATATTATATCAGTTGTAAGTTGGAATCGATGTAATATTGGACTTTTTACATCAATTTCAGCTTAATATATATATTGAAAAAGAATTGTAAGATGAAATGATTTGATAAATATATAATTAATACAAGAAAATACCATAATAAATATAAGAGTAAGCTCACTCTTCTAGGTAGTTAGATAAACAATCTCAGTATTTTTTATGATGTTCTTCTAGATCTATGTATTTTGGCAATGTTCATCCTCTAAGCTTTCGAGCCCTTTTTTGAAGCTTTGGAGATTGCTTTATATTTGAACAACTTTTTGGCACAACATAATATGTGCTCACTTGTTCTTCTTCTTGATGGACTTTATTAGGAGTTGAAAGAAAATATACGTTTGAGAGAGTTTATATCCATTGAGCAACTTCAGTTCTTCTTACATGTTCACTTTATGTTTGTTGAGCTTGAATACCATAAATGCACTCCATGCAACTTTAAATATGCTCCTTTTTTATACAACAACCTTGATCGCTGATAATGCTTATCTCTCTAGGTAGGATAACCATCTACACTAATGATAAAAGTGCACACCATACAGGATAAATAGTTGGGTCAAAGTTGAAAAGCTTTTTGTATAAGAAGTTGATGAAAAAAGCAACTTTAGCTTGTGTCCTAAAAGATTTTGGAGATTTTGGAGGTTGTTGTTTGGTGTGAATCTTCTTAGGAACAAACCTAGAAGATAATCTCTATAATATAGATTAAGTTTTAGAAATATTCTTTAATCTTGTTTCAACTTAAAGTCAATATTGAGTTTGTCATGTGATCATCATCACTTATTTATCAAACAGTCTGGTGGGTTTTTAAAAACACTATTTTTGCCCTACATACATCAACAGTTATTAGATGAAGTGAAAAATTTATGTTAGTGCTCTGTTATTTATCTTCAATATTCAATTGACACAGGTTATGATTGTTTAACAAACTTTTATTATCTAACAGACGATGCGCTAATATGATATGATCTTTATTTTATTAGATGTAACTTCATGTCGTATTAGTTTGAAATAACGAAAAAGTTTTTTTAGTTCTAATATTACGTCATCCTAATATTTTTAAAGTTCTTAGGTTTTTTTGTTTCCAATATTATGCAATCCTAATATTTTTAAAGTTCTTAGGTTAATTCCTATTTTAGTTATAACTAGTCACCAAGGTCATTTTTGTTAGATTCATGTTACCATGTTAGGAGGGTAATGATGTGACATTTTAAATACCCAACGTAGTATGATAGGAAGAAACATTTGGAGTTGTTGTTTCGAGAAAAGTGCATCTATTTCCATATCGTATTCCAAATGTCACTCACTCTTTGTTCCACTTTGCATAAGCACTTATTGGAGTTGGAGCTCTTTCAATCCAATAATCATGTCAGTTTATATCAATTAAGTAGTCCCTTCTCTATCCTTCTTTTCTTGCTCTCTCATGCTAATAAGGCTACAAGTGAACCTATAATTTCTTCAATCTAAATTTGGGAGGAGTAAAAATGCTTCTACTTAAAAGTCTTTATAGTTTTAATTTTGCCTTCCATTCACACAAGGCAGTGGTCTAATGGACCTTGAAGTATGAGTCTTTCCTTCATTCCAATAATGTTAGGACTGTATATCAATTTATTGTTTTTTTACTAGAAAAATGCTTGGCTTTCTCTCTTGGTTGTTTAGTAAGAAAGTAAAGCAAATTCTTCTTTATAGGATAGTGGTAAAGGGGATTTTTTTGTTTCTCTCCTCTGGATGTCTTATCGTCATAACCTAGGAGTGATCTTTTTTGAAAAAAGAGTAATAACGCTCTCTTCGCATCTTTGTACGTTCCATACTTTATTGAAAGACTCATTTTCGATCAAGGTCATTATGTTCATTTTGTTTCTTAGCCTTATATAACTCGTCTTCTGACTACAACAGTGTTACGTCTTTTCTCTTAATTGTTGGTGGAAATTACATAGCTAGTTATGAAATAAAGATTTGTTTGAAGATTGATCCCTTTCTTTTATCTATTTTACTTTTCATTTTCACTGAAGTATGAAAAGAATAGTGAGTCCGTCTTTGTTTCAAGATCAACATATCCTCTCTTCTACTTAACACATCAAATATGATAATTGATTGTACTTTTAAAACTATTGCACCCTTAAAATTATTGCACCCTTTACTTTAACGAGAAGCTCCTTTAGACGAAACTAAATCAGGATGTAAACAAAGTTTAATACTCTACCTCTTTGATATACGCTAGCTAGACATTTATTTATTGGTTTGAAGGACTTAGGATCTCCCTTATAGAATCCCTTATTGATCATTTATAAGACAAAGGTGAAATTTCACCACTTGGTAAAAAAAAGATTAGAACAAGACCAATTATTCACCTATTTTTATTTTTATTATGTATTAAAAATTATTTGAATATTAAATTAAGAGAAAATTAAAATAGTATAATAAATCATTTATTTAAAATGAAAGAATTGTATATTTTTCTTGATTTTGATTTAAAAAATAAAAGAATACTATGTAGAAAGGACTATAAATTATCCATCTAACCCGGTAATATCATCATCAAATCAGTTAAAAACTGAGAACAAGTGAGCCATTAATTTTGTAACCGATCCAACCATAAATCTTTAAAATTCAAATCCAATCCAATTGTTAGGCTTCTTCTGATGAGGAGTGCACCTGCATTAGCGCCACTTGCCTCTCCAGTGGGTTTTGCATCCAAATGTGTAGTTCTTTTTAGAATTTAGGATTTGACTATTTTTGAAAAAATATTATCAAATGGTTAAGCTGTCTTTAGATATATTCACATTTTCCAAAAACAAAAAAAAATCATGCAAATTAAGACTTTGATTTTTCTAATTTTTTTAGAAGTATTCTCCGTTGTGACGATTTGAGTGAGTTAGTAATCTTTTTTTAATAAAGTAGTTATTTATAAGATGGTTTATTTATTTTTTTAAAAATAGAAGGTTTTATACATATCACAATTTTATTTTATTTAAGTAAAGTCTCTATACTTATACTAATGGCTATTTCAATTTTAAGTGAAGTTCATATATATATATATATATATATATATATAATAGATAGAGATAATTATTATTCTTATCTTTTTTTATATATTTAGTAATTTAGGCTTCTTAATTTAAACTTAAGAATTAAATTTTATAACTATGAAGTCCTGTTTTTTTATATTTTGGAAATAATATTAGGTGTTTATAAATTTTTAAGACGTAGTTAGGTTTTTTTAATCATAAATTTTTTAATACAATTTTTGTAACTTAAGCTAAATTGAGTTAATATAAAATAATTGTTTGTCACTTTCAATATAAAATAAACTAGGTGAAGAAGAGAATCTCTATGGATTTAATGTTCCGATAATATTAGTTATTGAGAGAAAATAAATAGTATATTTCTAATTAAATGAGTGAACATTATGAGTCTTTTTCTCTAAATTGTAAAGTTAATTTATAATTTAGAAATAAGTTTAAATTATTTTAGAAGTATTTTCTATATGTAGAAATTCAGCATATCTTAGAAGTTCACAACAACTCTTGCATCATGCTCAACTGAGCCCTAACGATTTGAAAGTATTTATTATAATACATTATTACATAGGACTAAACATATGTTGGCATATCTGGTAAATTTGTTAATTTTGTACTAGTTATTTAAAACTAAACTAAAACCATTTTTATAATATAAATTTCTTACAAATAGTTCATGACGACTAAACTCCTCATTGAAGAGTGAGCCGTTTCCTCTTATATTTACCATTAATTCACTTTTAAATATTTTTTTCTCTTCTCTGGTTGCATGCTGATCGCGACAGTGATTGATTTTTAAAAATTTTATCTTTTATTATTATGAATTTATTATGTTTATTTTTAATTTAAAATAAAAATAAAATTTATTTTAAATTATACCAATTAGTATTATATTTCAATTTTTAAAATAAATATTTTATCTATGAAAACAATTACATTTTGTTGTTACGAATATGTCATTATTGTTATTATTAAGGTTTAATAAATATAACTGACTTAAAAATGTTATTATAATTGTACTATGCTATCTTTAAATTTAAACTAGATTAAATATTATTATTTCATTAATTTGAGACGTTTATAACGAAGCTATTTAAATTTACATAATTATATAAAAAATATATACTCGGTATATTTGTAGGACTTAAAATGCTAATTTTTGTTTTAAAACAATAAGACGAGAACGCTGAAACAAATAAAACGTTTTGAAAATAAGAAAAAAAGTAACAAAAAAACGGAAATACAATTTAAACAAGCATCTTACATCTTTTAGATTAAAATATACCCTGCTTCGTGTACGCATTCAACTTTCAAACTTCACAGATAACATGGAAATAAATATACATTATATGTAAATAACAGAATAGCTCACATTTTCCCCTTTCATATATATTTTTTACAAATGTATTAATTATTAGTTATAATTAATTTTTTCATTTGGGTTGCAACCGCTTGCTGAATAATTTGGAGTAGCAAACTTAGAGTCTCATTTTTAATGAAAAATAATGTAAAATTTAATTACATTTTTTCTTAAGCCAATAATCAATAAATGAATTGCATTTTGATGTAGTTGTTAGTTTTGGTAAAGTGAATGAAAAATGAGGAGCTACCTCATTTTACATTTTGATGTACAACTCTCTACTACATTTTATATTACTAATTAAAAATTATTTATAATTACAAAATAAAGAATACAATTTTTCAAAAAAAAAAGTAAAACCTGAACTTTTTTAATATTTCGAGAGAATACTTAAAAAAAACCGTTTTACAAAATGCAAGAGTTCTCGGAGTTTAAATATATCTACGGTTTATTTAGGTTAACCTCACAAATTTAACTTTAGACTAACAATAGCCAGACCTACTTTTAATCTTTACCAAATTGAGAAAGGCAATTCTACCATGTTAAAATATATCTAAGACACACACACAAACTTGTACACCACATCAACAACCATACCGTGGACAATGCAAACTGCTACATAAACGAAGCTAATATGTAATATTGGTCATAGAAAAAATTACAATTCAGTAATATTTTATTTCAAGCGCTAACCCAAAAAAACCCTCCTCACCCACTCTGGGCATGCTCGTACTTCAAGTGCAACGGATTACCACGATACATTTGTTTACCATGGAACACAGCGAACTGAAACAAAGCAGAGAAACACCCAGGTTGAAAGAACTAATAGGTCATGCAGGATCATTGCTTGACCAGATTTTCTTTATTACGGTTCAGCAACATCAAGTATCCAATTTCTGCAGTGGTGTTAAAATGCTTGGAGAAGCAAGCATAAAGAATTAATAAAAAATGTGCTCTGCGATAATGTGTCGGGTGAAAAGAATACTTTGCACCCCAGAATCCATAGGAAATTATGGTGTATTATTATTTCATCAACCCAGACTGAACCCTTTTACTAATCTACTACTAGCTAGACATTCCAGCGAAAGGCACATGTTAAATTATGCACATACTTAGGACGCCGCAAAATTGTAATGATCAAGAGATGTGTTAGCCATACAGTAGAACGTATAACTTTTATTCTCCTCCTCTACCATAACTGGGCAATGAAGTTAGTATGATGGTATACATGGTATATTAGTTGGCTGCATCATCATGTTCAGGAACCGGATCATGAGCTGCAGACGTTGATCCTCTACCCACCGGGAGATAGGACCATACTATTGCTGCAGTACCAAGTGCAAGCGTGGTAGTAATGGAGCCCCAAATCCATCTCTGCCTCCTACTCCTTCTTTGTCTCTCACGCCGTGCCATCTCTAAACATGACATAAATAACATAAATGAAACAGAATAACAGATCAGACAAAGCCTACCAGACTACTGCATATATTTTAGGATGAAAACACGGTACCCAAAGAAAAGCAGGCATTTCCACAGTTGCATGAAAATAATACACTATGAATGAGTGCTTGTGCAAGCATTAGACAAAAAAGCTCCTTGTATTACATACTCATTGAGGAAATTCTACCATTGCGGGACATTTGACCACTAAATAAAAATAGTTTTGGACCATGATCATCTATAACTTAAAATGGGTAGGCATGACCAGAATGAGTATTGCAATTACAAAACACTTGTATAAAGAACAAAAGCACAACTTTTTTTTCACTGCATACCTAAGAATTGTAATACATGCCATCAATCATTTGTAGCATTAGGGCAGGTTTGGTAAAATAAAAATCTTAAAAGGTTTATTTGAAGTAATGAAACTGCATCATAGCCCTTCCATAAGTTCTTAACTTGTTTCAATAAGCAAAATGAGAAACTAAGTTGTTTTTAGCTTATTTTACTTGGTTCACAGTAAAGATTAAAATAACATCTCACATGACAACCACTTAAGTCCTTCATTTTGTTATTTTACCCAAACGCTCCAAGTAGAAATCCTTGAGGATATACAGCTGTCTACCATAGCAATCACACTGTAATAAGCATAAGATATGAGCTCATACAATATCATCACAATTCATAACTATTCAATTGATCTTCATTTCACAATAATAATAAATGGTTTCTGTAATCTTTCCTGTTCTCCCAGTAATTCTCTCTTATTGGAGGCTTTGTGTGTGTATATAGCCCATAATCAACATTATTAAGCCACCAAACAGCCTAACATCTCACTTTTTGACATTATCATACATAAGGCCCAGCTATGGACATATAACTCTATTACTCTATCAATAAAACTATAGAACCAAATTCACAGTCAATGACCATATAAAGCAGATACTATGCCAAAACCTGGTTTTTATTCAACCTCTTAACAAATATTTGTGTCATTTGAAAAGGAATGCGAAGAGACATGTTTGGAGGAAAAATAAAATGACAAATCAAACCCATTATAGCTTTAAGCAAAAAGTACATTTATCAAACATTAAACGCAAAATAGCAGTTTAAGATAGAAGGATACACGTGATATCAATACACTTGCAGATAAAAATATGACATAAATCTCACCTACTGCTTCCTGGTTCCTCTGAGACATCTCCCTATTCATGGTCTCATAACAGTGGAGCCGTTCCAATAGTCGAGCAATCTCAAAGTTCTTCAACTCTAATTGAGCTTCCATCTCCATCTCCACTTCTGCCCTGGCAATTCCTCTCCCAATGCTGTTTGATATGAACCTAGTAATGTAAAGTTGCTGAAATACATCTTCCATAGGATCAGAACTCAGCTGCGAACCCTCAGAAGCAAGGTCAGCGGGCAAAACAATTCCTGCAAGAGATAACCCTTGTCTAAGTCTCTCCCACTGGCTTTGCATGCTATTGAGGGATTCTTCAACTTGTTTCCTCTTCTCTATCTCCATCAATAGACTCAACCTTATTTCACGCAAATCAGCTTCGATATCACGTTGAGAATTTTGAGTCCCGCTGTCAGATGAGAGTTCTACAGGAAGAAAAAGAGCCAAGATAATTTATATCATGAAATATTTCCAAGACATATACTGATCCTCTTCCTCACATCTAATCATCATTCCAAGTATGCACTAAAACTGAAAAATCGATGGATAAACCAGGATAGCATTTTATCACTGCAGCAACGACCACACACGGTAACATGAAGAAAAGACGGAAAAATCGAAATCAAAAGTTATAATAATAACAATAATAAAATGAAAAGCAAAATGGTCCTACACATTACATCCTATTTCAAACTCTACAGGACAGCACACCCCTATGGTTATATTTGTCTACATGCTACAATCAATATCAAAGAAATAATTGTCAGTGAAACTAGCTCAACTTACCTTCCCAAGCATCAAAAAATTCAGCCCGTTTCACAGCTTGTTCCATGCCTGTATGATCCTCACCATCTGTGCAACTTTTTATACTCATTGAATCATTTGGATCAAAAAAGTCGTCACACTCATCAGCTCTTTCCAAATTCGACGCCACTACTTTATCCATATGAGGCCCATTAAGAACGCCACTACTTTCACTTTCCGTATGTCTGTGCCCAAGGTCACAACCATTATTGCTACTAAGACCAGTATCATGTACACCATTCACCTGCGCCTCCTTAGCAATAACAGGTTCGGCGTTTGTAGAAGTGATTTTGAGATCAGCATCAGAACAGGCAACCACAGAATCATTGCTCTTACCATTAGCATTTGCATCATCAATATCCTTCTGCTTGGCCTGTACATTGGCCTCGGAAGAACTTTTCAACAAGCGTGGGCCACGACGTTTGTGATTCACAATGTACGGAGAGGGAGGGAATGAAGAGGGCGCATCTGGAAGCGGGGTCACCTCAGGTGTGGCATAGAGTGCTGGCTTTAATTGAGGACGAGGAGCTGCTTTCTTTGTTACTGTGGGTTCACTACTTCGCCTCTGGAGCTTCTTTGGAACAGGCATCGGCACAGGAGCAGATTTATAAGAAGGTTTCGAAGCTCCAGGCTCTATCAACCTATCAAATGCTATGGCACTAAAGGTCGGCATGGCTGTACAAAATCATATCAAGACAACACATAGACGTTAAAGCAAGAACAATCATGAATCACGACCATGTTCAGGCCAATTCAACGCAATTTTCAATTATGCATAATTTAATCTAATCGATAGAGAATTTTTAAAAATCGAAAAGACCATAAGAAAAGAAACTAAAATTCAGGCAGCAAAAAGATCTAACAAACCTAAAATCCCTAACCTAATATAATGCCCTATACTCTCCTTAAAATACAGTTCGCACAATTGCAAAAGAAAGAGAAGAACTTCTAACCTAAAAATAATTTTCTCTTATTGCAAAAGAAAGAGAAGAACGATGACAGACAGAAAAAGTAAAACGAATCATACACAATAATAATTATGGAGGGGAAAACACTAGCAGGAAATCTAATATGTAGCGTGAAACCTAAATAACGGACTTTAATTACCGGTATCCCAACTGCTATTTCTCTGTTTTTGCTCAGCTAAATCGAAATCGAAATCGTTATGACGGTTTCTTTCTGTTTTTTGTTTTCACGAAATTGAGGAGAATATGATAAAGGTGAATAGAAGAAGAAACAAACCTTGAACGAAGAAGAAGGAAGAAGGAAGAGAAGGAAAAGGGTGAAGTGAAAAGGACTAAGTGGTTGGAAGGAGAAGGAGGACACGCCTGAAATGGGAGGCGTGGGAAGCTGCACATATTTCCTATATATTTTAATATTTTTGTGTTAAGCACACACTTCCCACACCTCTGGAATCAATTTCAACCTTTCACACACCCCACCTTTTTCTTACCTTGCCCTAATTCATTTCCCAATTTTTTTTAATTATTATTCTTATTTTTTTTACCTAATTTTTGGTGCCATCGACCTCTGGTATTATTGCTTAAATTTATTTATTTCATTCTTTAAATATTACAAATTATTTATTTTTTAAACGTGTAAATGTAATTAAAAAAATTAAACTAACTTTAAGTGATATTCTATTGTTGTCACATGCATATATGTTATTTATTAACTACCCAAAGAGAGCGTGTGGATGAAGAAAGATGGGATCTTTCAGAAATATGTATTTGTTGTATGTTTATTTTGAACATATTCTTGTTCTTCTCTGTGATGGTCAGTGGTGTGCCACGAACACGCATCTCTCCTGATGGGCCCGAGCCTTTCTCACTGCATGCATCAGATGAGCTAATATAATATTCTGCAACCAACATTGACTTTTAATGAACATGAAGATGTGGTCTTAATATTTTTTTTTCTTTTATCTTAATGTGTCTTTTGTATACACTTTGGAGTAATTTTATTTTTTTATTATTAATTAAAAAAGAAAAAATTTGAACGGTTTTGTTGTTTGGCTCCGTGAGAAGAGGGAAAGAAGAGCTGAAAAGGTTGCTTGTAGAAGAAACAAGAATGATAGAGAAGGTGACACTGTGTGACCGGTTCTTCTTCTTTCTTTAAGATAAGTCTTCCTTCAATTGTTCTATCAATCTATCAACACGTTGCAATTACATGTTTCATTTGCAATTTCGGTGTCATTGTCAAGAAGGTCAATAAAGTGGAACTTCAACTTAGGTGTGCATAATATCGTCATGCATTAAGTTTCTTTTTCTTTTTCTCTTTTTTTTTATTTCATAATATTTAACAAATATTTATTACGCTGTAACACTATATATTTAATTTAAATACATTTTTAGTTCACATAAATATAATATGTAAAAATATTTATTAAATCTAAATTATAATATTTTTATAGTATACTTTTGATCTTATTATATATATTTACATTATTCTATTAATAAAATTATTTTATAATTATTCAATATAATAATACAAAACTTAATATATAAAACAAATTATAAACTCTAAGTAAAAATATAATTATCTTTAACAAAAATACTAAATTATTGAATGAATATACAAAAATAACCTATAAAGTTATCCTATTTATATCAAATAATAAATATATTACGTAACTAAATTAGGCATCTACAAAATCTAATTCTCTTAACTTAAACTATTTTTTTATCATTTTAATTTTACAAATATTTTTTAGCTTTAAATTAGCTATAATAAATGACTATAAAAAGAGCCATTAAAAATGTTAAAATTTTAAAATTAATAAATATTTTAGAAAAACAAAAATAAATAAATCATACTTATATAAATTAAAAATATATTTACTTATACTAAAATAGAACTAACTAGTGATTTAATGACATTACTTTATGAATTAGGTACCTTTGAAATAAGAATAATAGACACACATATAATATATATATATATATATATATATATATATATATATATATATATATGAAATTATTACTTTGTTTTGGATCTCATTTTATAGGTTTAGATGATTGTATTTCTCTTCTTTCTTCTAAAATGAGAGTTGAAATTAGATTTTGTACACTTTGAACCAAGGAATAACAGACCAAGCCCACTCAAACAGGAATGTAATATGAAAATTTTGAATAGATGTTCCTATCATCTCAAATTGTGAAATATGAGTTGAATATTAATCCTTATACCATCTGATTTTTAATTATCAATTTGATGAAGTCGGTGAGTATTTTAATTATAATTTGTAATAGATGAGATTTGATGTAACACACAGAGTTAAGGTAATCTTATATACCTTAAAATTCTTTTACTTCTTTTTGTGTAAAATCCAAATTTCCGCTTAATTATAGATATAAATCTTTTTTGGCGCTGGGTATAAATCTTTAAACTAAAGATCAAATTCACTTTAATAAATATTAATGAATATAATTAAGTAATAGATTTATAATAAAAAAATAAAAGGAGAAAAAAGAAAAACTAATCTTGAAAAAGGAATTTACATTCTTATTAAATAAAACAAGAAATGAGAAGTAATCAATTTCTCTCTTTTATGTCTGTACTTAAAGCTTTCAAACACTTTGAAATCTTCAAACATTATTACTCTTACAAGCCACTGAGAGAGAAAGATAACAAGGTTAGTGTTTAAAAACATTAAAAAAGATTGATAAATTAATTGTGTCACCAAATAAAAGAAGAGGTGCATCTTTTGAAGCTAAGGTCTTAAAAGACAAATCCATCTCTAAAGAACACTTATAAAATTGAAAACAGAATTCCAATACAGAGCAAAACATATATTACTTGTATACATAAAAGAAGGAGATTAGTGTTGTCAAGTGATCTTTGGGGTCTCATCATCCTTTTCTCAAGACATTCAAAACTAGATTTTGAAAATTGGAATAAGAAATAAAATAAGAGGATGCAATTAAAATGAAAAAAAAAATCATAATACATAGTTTTTATCAAATAAGAGGTGGTTCAAGAAAATTTGTGCATTACAGTAGTTTATATAAAATTGTATTTTTAGATGATATTTTTATAATAAACTAATATATTAAAAAAATAAGTTTAAAGTTGGAATGAATTATCTTTATATTCTTAGGTGAATATGTAAGATGGATATTCAACAGATCAAATAACGGGGATGTTCTGTTTGTTTCAGCAACATTATTTGAAGAAAGTTATTGTTACCATGTTTATGATGCATAAATCTCAATCTTATAATAGTTTCAGGAGTTGATGAAGTAATGTTGTCACTACTTCTATTAACTATCACAATTCCTCTTCGCAAAATATTTACTCTAAAAAAGTAATAAAAAAAGTGTTTTGAGTAATAGAACAAACTTAGTTTGAAAACATGGAATATATATTGATGGAGATCTAAGTAAAATTCAATGAACTTTTTATCTAAAAAGACTATAATAGTAGAATACCACCTAACAAGAACTTATGAAATTGTTTGCAAAAGTGTGGCTGATGAAAAGTAAATAAAAATAATTGTTTGAGGTTGTTGTGGGTTTGCAACAAATATTTAACGAAAAAACAATGTTTGATATTGAAGATGATGATTAAAAACTAAAAAGAAAAAGAGGATTAAAGGAAGAAATGTGGGCACCAACGACACTTTCGCAAGCTCTAATTAATCTAAGTATGCCTGAAAGATAAAAAATAATATACTTATAGAGATGTAGCAAAGTTTTTATATGAAAATTTCATATCATATTTAATGTATCAAGAAGTAAAGGATTTAAGAGAATATTCCATTTAGTTTCAAATTATGGTCTATGATTTAAGTCATCTTTGTACTATGAGATTAGAGCAACGTGACTATTGGGTGGATTGACAAGAGAAAAATGACTAATCAAAATTTTTTATCTAATAGTCCAAAAAAACTTTCCTTTTATTTTTCTGGATTCTATTGATGCATCTATCATGTTAAAAATAATTGACAAAATTTGTAAGATGTTGAATGACAGTTTTAAAGAAGTCAGTAGAGAGAATATTGTCCAAATTATAACATATAACGTTGTCAATTATAAAAGCAATCGGTGAGTTATTAATGAAAAACAGGAAGAAGTTGTATTACACTTAATATGCAATATCTTGCATTGGCTTGATGCTAGAAGATTTTGAAAAAAAGATACTATTTTAAAAGATAGAAAAATTACTATGTATATTTATTTAGGACATATTTGATTTATTCGTTGTACACTTTACAAATAGGAGAGACTTGTTGAGGTTGGAATTAACTCATTTTACCATCTCTTACTTAACATTAGGTTGTCTTTTGGATTATAAGGATCCTTCAATTAAAATATTTACTAGTGATGAATGGAAGAATGCTTATGATGAATGGATGAAAAGAATTCTTGTGTTGCAAGCATATGGGATGTGAATTCAATTGAAGATGTGGTTTTAGATAAAAGAATTGAAAAATTATTTTCATATGTTTGAAGGATGCATTTTCTATAATGCAAGTGCTCAAAATGGTAGATTTCGATAATATACTAGTAATGGTTTTCATTTGCAAGGCAATGGACTAGACTAAATAAAAAATATAAAAGTTTAATGGTAATAAGAAAAGGTAAGTTATTTACTAATTTTCAAATTGAAATTTCATTTCATCTTTTGACTTCTTAAAAATTGAAAAAAAAAAGGTTATTCACTTTATTTTTATTTTCTTTTAATTATAAAGATCTATGAAATATTATTGATGAAAGTTGGAACAACTAGTTCTATAAGTTTACATGCTACAACCTATTAAGTTTACATGCTAAAACCTATTTTTTAAATCCTGAATTACACAAAGATAGTAATTGACCTTAAAAAGCAATATTTAATTGATTTGCAATTAGAATATTTCAAAAACAAAGAGTTATTTGATGACTCAATATGAGAGAAAGACTCCAATAACTTAGTGAGAGTCTTATGAAAAACATATGAATGTTCAAAAGTTTGTCATTTATATATTTAGTTTGAAATATAATTTTTTTGAAAATAAACGTTTAATTGGAATACATTTGAGATGATAAGATTTTGAAAATTATAAAATTAGAATTAAAATATAGTAAATTAGTAATTACTTTTATTTATATATATATATATATGTCTACATTTATATTTATTAAGTCTACACAAAAAAGAAATTATTTTGAAAACGAGAGATTATGAATGTTTTTTCTAAGTCATGGTTAATTCAAAATTCGTTGAGAAGAAAAGAAAATCACTTGAGAAGGTTAAACTTAATGTATTTCATCCAAGATAAGTTTGAAAGGAAGAAAAAAAAGAAAATATAAATTTAAATGACGTTTTCAGTTTAAATGGAGATGAAGAATACTTCGTGATATTCTTCTCATCTCACCTCTATAGAAAAATAATCTTTCGTTGATGTATTTCATAAAGGAAATAAAACTAATAAAAATGTCTTAAATTTTTATTTTAATTTGATCGGACTATATTAAAAGAATCTAAGTTTATTTTAATATTGATAATTTTTATTTTAATTAACTCATGCCATCTTGATTTAAGAAGTTAAATATATTCACCAGATTGAATTTAGGGTTTAGTAGTAGTTTTCTTTAATTATTTGGTCTTTAACATCATAATACTAGCTGTTGTGTAAAGGATCAAGTTTTGGATTCAAAAAAAAGTCAATCGCAATCTTAAATCAGAAAAAACTTTGTTTCCAATTTGAGTATTTCAACGGAATAACTTCACAAAAACAATTTAACATCCAATAAAATAAGGAAACACGTATAACATTAAAAAGACATGGATTAGTTTTTTTGCGGAAATCGCTTGTTATATTCAGTTGCAACTTACGACATCGACAATATGTGCCGTAACTTAACCAAAATAGAATAAAAAAATAAAGCTGTTAATAGAAACCAGACATCATCTAGTACCAACTCAGTTTAAGAGAATATTTTGTTCTATTATATTACCAGAACCTATTGAAAACACGTTGATGAACTTTGCATGTTCCCAATTGATTCAAATGAATGCTAATACCAAAAAATAACCATACTCTGTAAGAATTCTTACACGAAATATACTAATATTCGGCATCGAAACCCGAAGCAAAGTAGTGTATGATCATAAGTAATGCATGACAGGTTTATTTGACTTCAAATCCCACATGCCTCCTTCCTTGAGATATTCAAGATACCTTGCAAATTCAGGCCTTGCTGTTGTTTTCTTTTTCCTACGAAGAGCCAAGAAGCTTAAGAGAGGGTGACTCTTCTTCTCACTCTTATTTTCCTTCTTTGTGGGGTTTCTCTGAAGATTGAAGTCCCCAAAGGTGGAACCTAGAGCCATTTTTCTTGAAGGGTTGGATCCCCAAGAAGGCAAACTTGTGCTTCTCTTGAACCCCTCGTTCAAAAGTGCAGTGGTAACTGATTCTTTACCTAATCTCTCATACCTCGCAGGACCTCTCCGAGTACTCATGGATCTGAACATGGTTGGATCTTGTTGTGTGAAAGACAAGATTTTGAATGGTGTAGTAACTGTGGAAAGAGTGAGAGCAAAAGGGTTGGTGAGAATAGGAGATGAATGGAAAAACTTGGTGTAGCACAAAATAGTGGGTGGGGGGCTTTATATATGCATATTTGAGGTCAAGTTTGGATAGCTAGTAATTTGGTCCCTTCATAATATTTTACTCAATAATAATACTATAATCATGTTTTGAATGTTTACTTGGCCCATGTGATTTGAAAGCATTCAGGTTGTGCAACTTTTGTTGACTATTTCTACGTTTGCGTCGCCATAACATAAATTTTTTATATCCACTTCCACGAAAGTACATATTAATTTGACTCCAATTATCGACCACTTATACCCGCATGCATCAAATAGAGTAGTTTCGAGGATATTATACTCTTTTAAATGTATCAAGATTTGTACATGACAGGAAGTAATAAAGACACTAGGCAACTTAATTATTATCGTGAAATTTGTTATAAATTTATAAATTACTTTTAAAATTGTCTTCAACAATAAGGCGGTATATTATATTTTTTTAAAATATTTTATTAACTTGAATTCTTGTATTTTCTTTTCTTATTAGTTTATTTATTATTTTAACTATTTTTTATTTGCTATACATTTGAAAAGGAAATATATGGTTCTCAAAAGGTATTTATGGTTATAATTTATTTCATGATAATCACTCTAGTTCTTAATTGAGATATATCGTAAAATTAATTAATAATCATGACAGACTGCATGATGTGTGTTTTAGTGCCTATTGGTGTTTTATAGAATTAAATTAAAATATTCAATAAGTTGTATTGCATTATTGTTAGACAACTGGGATTAAATTTATTTTATTTATATAATATTTGAATTGTTTTTATTATATGAATTTACTTTTATTTTGGAAAAATTCCTTTTTATCAGGTTGGAAAAATTCTTTTTAATTTCACTTCAAGAATTACCATATTTTATATGGATTTAATGGTTTTTTTAGTGTTATCTTTTTAGTTTTGAAACTCATTTGGAATGGTTCGTGAGTATATCGATTTCTTTTTCTCTTCAAAAGGTTTCGTTGAAAGTTTTAATAAAGTAATGACATCAACTATGTTTTGCCAAAGTATCAACGCATGATAGCATAAAGGTGGTTTTGCTATAGATTATTGCATTGGTTTTCCATGTATATAACAAAGCATTATTCACTAAATCGTTCTACGGTTTCTATATGAATCTTGTTAGAAGACAATGATTTTATTGTCTTATGTGAATACTCTTTGGACTCCTTTTTTTTTTTTTTTTTTTTTTTTTTTTTTTTTTTTTTTTTTTTTTTTTTTTTTTTTTTTTTTTTTTTTTTTTTTTTTTTTTTTTTTTTTTTTTTTTTTTTTTTTTTTT
>Ga0209489_104079_pt1 | contig 27429 bp, 25 predicted proteins | sample SiratrowhiteBW_FD_187527 | JGI IMG/M metagenome (GOLD analysis project Ga0209489, IMG submission 187527) | Root nodule microbial communities of legume samples collected from California, USA - Siratro white BW (SPAdes) (version 2) | ecosystem: Host-associated > Plants > Roots > Nodule | place... | reverse complement strand
ATATAAATTTTTGTAATAAAGTATTATATAATATTATTAATAAAATAGATAATAATAATATACATATAAATATAATTTAATTAAAAAATAAAATGAAAATAAATTATAATAATTTTTTTATTATTATAAAATAATAATATTATTAAATTTAATATTAAAATTATTATAAAAAATTTAATTTTATATTTTAAAAATAATCCATCTTAGTTAAATTAATATATTTTAATAAATTAAATTTTATTTTAAAAATAATTATTTAATTTAATAATTTATATTTTTTAAAAATATTATCAATTATATTAAATAAATAAAAGAAATTATAAATAAATAAAATATTTATTATACCTATCACGATAAACTTTCAATTCAAATTTTACTCTTTTTTCAATCTAAATAACCAAATTTTACTCTCAAATAATCTCAAATTTTCTTTAGCAAATCCACTCTCCAATCAAAAGATACCCGTGAGAGATGAAAAACTCCGAAATAAACTTAATTGCAGATTAAGTTTACGATAGAAGAGTGTATGTTGGGATCAAAGATAGAATCTCTAAAAAAACAGGTGGGCAAATTGGACAGTAGCAAGGATAAACCATAAAATTATGGTAGTCTTCATGCTGAGTCAAAGTTTTCTTTTAGTAGTTTGAACTGGATTGCTCTCTTCCCCCACAACCTTTATCTTATTGAGTATTGTTTCTTTGTGTTTTTCTTTTATACCAAAATTGTAATTGAGAAGGGTGTTTTACACATCAAATAAGTTGCATTTGTCAAATCCGAGCATTTAAAAGCTGTGTTAATGTCTATTGACTGGTCTAAGGATGATTCATCGATTGAGTGTGCAACAGGCTATGCAAACTTTGAGCAGGGAATAGCTAAAGTTAAAGTAGGTTATGCGACTGTTGCATAGGTTACATGAACATAAAATAGAACACTTGTGTCTGGTAATTAAAAGCGTAAATGTCTTCCTATTCCAAATCGATAACATTCTAAAAATCCTTAATCAAACAATATTTAGAAGGCACAATGTGAAGTCCTTGCAGCCATCACTAACATCGATAATCTCATATCAAATAATCACATTTATCTAATAATTTATTGTAAATTATAAGATTTAGTATTCCCTCTCAATTGGAGATAGATGTGCATTTTGTTTTTTTCCAATTAACAAATTAAAAGTGTCAGCGGCACATGAAAATATTTTTTATATATTAAATTATCATAAATTGCAAAAAAAAAAAAGTTATTAATAAAAGGCAGCGACACAACATTTTTCAATTTGTTTTCTTTTATATTATTTTATTGCGACTCAGAACATACTATTAATTGTAACAAACTCTCCTACAACAGATACTACAGTTATAATTCTAACAGAAATACAAATAATAGATAACCAATACTTATGATATCATCAATTATATATACTTTTGTAAATTATGCCTGGTCTATAATTAATTACATGGAGCCAGACCCATCAAATTACCATTCTTGTAAAGGATATAATTGATTGTTATATAAGTTTTGATATTGGAGAATGAAAATATTAAAATACTATACGTTACAAATCACTTAAAATATATGATTATAAATTATATGTTATTATTTTAACTCAATTACAATTACTTAAAATTTTTCATTATTTTCTTACCTTTTTATACTATTTTTTCCTTAAATTCAAATAATTTTATTTTCTATTTTTGAATATCTTGTTTACTTTCAGCTGAAAAAAATGAAAACAGTTATAGAAAATAAAAAAAAATAAAGAAAGCACACACATTTAAAAATAAAAAGAATTATCAAATTATTTATACAAATACAATGTTAAGTTAGGCAATTGCTTCCTGCAGATACAAAACCTTTTATACTCTTTAACAAATTCTCAAAATATTAATAATATCCTTATTATTAAAACACTATACGTTGCTAATCACTTAAAATATATGATTATAAATTATATGTTATTATTTCAACTTAATTAAAATTACTTAAAGTTTTTCATTATTTTCTTACCTTTGTATAGTATCTTTTCCTAAAATTCAAATAATTTTATTTTTTATTTTTGAATATCTTGTTTGCTTTCAGCGGAAGAAAAATGAGAACAGTTATAAAATATAAGAAAAATAAAATAAAGAAAGCACACACATTTAGAAATAAAAAAATGAAATGTAAAAATTGAATCAAAGTTAACACATCAAATCATTCTTACAAATACAATATTAAGTTAGGCAATTACTTCCTGCACAATACAATACAAAACGCTTCTTGCACTTAATAAATTTTTAAAATACTAATAATATCCTTGTTATTAAAATATTATACGTTGTTAATCTTAAAATATATTATTATAAATTATATGTTATTATTTCAAATCAATTACAGTTACTTACAATTTTTCATTATTTTTTTATCTTTTTATATTATCTTTCTCTTAAATTCAAATAATTTTATTTTCTATTTTTGAATATCTTGTTTGCTTTCAGTAGAAGAAAAAATGAAAACAGTTATAGAAAATAAAAAATAAAGAAAACATACATTCAGAAATAAACAAAAATTAAATAAAAAAAGCACACACATTCAGAAATAAAAAAAATTAAATAAAAAAAGTTAAATATAAAAAATAATCACCGTTAACACATCAAATTATTCATCCAAACACAATGTTAAGTTAATGGGAGACATGAAATTCATTTGTTACATGGCATGACAATTATGCAAAAGCAAACATATTAAATCGTTTGTATTATTTTAAATAGTAAATTAAAATTTTGTTCTTTATTAACCTGGGTTGTACTCCTAACAAGCTACTACACTATCATTATGATTGAGAAAAACTAAAATTATTGTTAGTTTAACGAGGTTATAAAGTTTTTGAAGTGAATGTCTCTGTTATTTTATTCTATATTTTCTTATTAAATACAATAGAAATCATTGAAAAAATTATATGTTAAACATGTTTATAATATAATTATGGATAATGTTAGTTTTATTTTTGTTTACTTATGTTTCAGATATTTTAATAATTATATTTAATATATTTATTTTCTTGATTTAGGTACATAAAAAAAATTGAGTATGAAAGATAGAAAATAAATAAATATATAGATCCCAATAGGTTATAAGGACAAATTTTCCCTTATTAAGTTTAGCTAAACTTAAATTAGAAATTATTAAAAGTCTACCTTGAGTTTATTGGACCTATTATGGTCCTACTATTTCTGAATTCTCGTACTCGATGTACTGGACATAAAAAAAAATGTGTTAGAGATTTTGTTTTTGTTAGTTTTGATGTCTTATTATTATTGTCACTTTTTGTTTTTGTTAGTTGGAGTTGGTTTATGATGTTAAGTACAATAAATATTAGTTTAGCAAAATTTATAAATAAAAATTCATGGTTAGGAGTGCAAGATTTTAGCACAATAGACTTGACTATCATAACAAATAAAACTTAATAAAAGAAAAAAAATGGATATCAAAAGAAAAATTAAATTATTAGATAAAAAAGTTAGTGGAGTAAATTAAAAAAAAATTTAATATTGTTTTCGCTTCTCATATTTATTAGTATCATTCATCATCTTCACGTTCTATCTATCTCTAATTTTAATATATAGAATAATTAAAGGCATTTTCATTATAGGATATTTATGATTATAAGTTTAAGACTTGAATTTTACAAGATTATATTAGAATAAATTGAAATAACATAAAATTTAAGATTCTTGGTTTTAAATAGGTAATATATTTTTTTCTTAAAAAAATTAATCAGCAAATAAAACATGAATTAGTGTTCAGGTTTATAACATTTCGACTATAGTAAAAGTTGATGGAGACGACTTAATAGTTTTCATTAATTTTAATAATTATTTATCTTCTGATTTCATGTCAGTAAATAACTTACTAGTATCCAAAGTGAATGATCTCAGTGTTCTAATTTACTCGGTATTTAATATGGTAAATAATTAATTCTTTTAGTAAATTATTATGTCACTTTTAAACTTTTGTAGTCCAGTTAAATAATTTTTAACTAGAATAATGGTTTCGTGAATATGAAAAATTTATTCCTAAAAAAAAATTGATGGACAACACCTTTTTCTTAAACAACTATTTCATAAACTTTTTCTTAAACAACTATATCAAGAATGACTCCACTTCTCTGAAATCTACATCTTTTCTTTTCAATTGTCTATAATTTGCTTTATTTGATCTTCCAATGTTTTGATATTTTTCTCTTGTGTTTATTTTTTCAAAATTGCTTTTTTATTTGCTTTTTTTTTTCTTGTATAGTTATGCTGTTTATCTTGACTCCTTAATCTCCTTTTTCTCTTGTTCACGAGGTACTTTATTACTTTATTTTCATATGTATCACGTTTACTATGCATGCCAGTATAATTAAAATTCAATATTTAATTATTTATAATAATAAAAATAATTTAATCATTTATAAATATATTATATTAAAATAATAGTAATGAAATTTTAAAATAATAACAATAATATAAAAATAATAATTTTATTTTAATTTTAGTTTTATTTTATGAAAACAAATTTTACACTTTTACATGTATTTTACATGTAAATAGCTTTTAGTTTACATGAAAATGTTTATCTTATTTATAAAGTAAATTTTATAATATATCATTCATCATCACTAATATTATTACACGTGCAAGACCCTAGTTATCAATCCAAAGTTTGAAATTTCTTTTAATAGTGTATTTTCTTGAACTTGAGAATAGCTAATAGTGTCTGACGTGGTTATATTTTGATAACATTATTCATCTTTTGACACTATTTAATACTAATATATATTATTAATTTATTTATATAATATTTTATTAATAAAATACAGTGTTAAATGGAAGTATAATATGAATAATGGTATCAAACTAATTTTTTCTTAGTGTCTCTTTGGTGATGTGACAAGGTCGCGTAGAAACACTTGTTAGGTGATGGCCATATCAAACCTAAGGCATCTTTGTTAAGTCTAGTTAGATTAATAGTATTTAGAAATTACAGCATAACTAAAAAGTAAAGAATCATCGCTCCTTAGGCCATGTCTTTATCGGCAACAGGTCGTGTGATCATGTCGATTTTAAGATATTATTTTCACTAAGTTTAACGAAATTGGTTTAACAACAATGTGTTACCAAAACTTCCAGAATTCGAGCGGCGAACATTGTAAGACATTATCTTCATTAAATATAGAAATGTTTCGAATGTGAAAAAAAGAAGAAATGATAATGGGGAATTGCTCTTAATCATTACAACATTTGCATGAAACATGCTTTAATACAACAATTGTGTTCACTGCTATACTAATGGAAGAGATTTTGAAAGAAATTGATTGTACAGATAAGGAAAGGAATAACCTAGAAAGAAAAAAAAAAGGGGGTAAAATGTTTTTGGCTTAAAGGAAAAAAAATTGGTCCTTTCTTAAGTTACTTTTTCCTCAGTGATTTTATTCCTGATGGCACCAAAAATTTAAATTTATGATTCTATGGTTTTGTTAGTTGAAAATTCACCTATGCATAATGTTAGAATATTATTATCCGAGAAACAAATCGTAGAATATCAGAGATAATCAAGGGAATATCAGAGAATATTAGTAAGAATATCAGAGATAATCAAGGGAGTATCAGAGAATATTAGTAGAATATCAAATATATTTATTTAGAATAATTTCTATGTTTTGTTCTCTAGAATTTTATATTAAGTGAGCAATTGTAAACAAAAATAGTACATTCAATAAAAAAACCTTCTTCCATGTTATCGTATTCTTTGTTCTTTCTTGTTTATAGTTATCATATCATTGTCCAACCTTTCTTAACCCTCGATACCATCGCAAGATGGTATTAGAGCGGTGTTAGATCCTGGAAACTCAGAAACTAACATCATTGTACCATTATCCCTCACAGCCGAAAAAAAACCAAAAATGTCATTTTCAAATGATGAAATTGACAACAACATGAATCAAAACCAGAATAACTCTTCAACCATTACTGATGAGCAAATTTTGCAAATTGCAAATATGTTTCGTAATGGCCTAGGGATTCAGCAAACACAAGCCAATCTTCACAAGGGACAAGGATGGAGTCGCTCAAAAACTGTCGGACGACATCCATCACAACGACAAAAGGAAGACAAAAGCCACCTCCACTGTACTCATTGCGGAATGAAGAAACACACCAAGGAGACTTGCTTCAAAATCGTGGGTTATCTCGAATGGTGGGAAGATTCCAAACCAAAAAATCGCAAGGCTGCCACCTCCGCAATCACTCATGGAGGGGAGAAAAGAGAAAAGGATACCAACTCAAGAAAATCTGATCATGGATTGTTGATTGTGGAGCAACTGACACCATGACCCATGACCCATGACCCATGACCCATGACCCTCACGATTTTGACAGTCTCTCTACACTTGTTAAAATCCATATTGAAACAGCTAATGGAGAATTAGTTACGGTCCAAGGAGGAGGCTCAATTATTTTTTCAAAAAAATTTAAAATTAAAAAATTGTCTCTATGTTCCTGCACTATCATCAAAATTACTTTCGTAAGCCAAATTACAAAGGAGCTGAATTGTGTGGTTCCCATGTTTTCTAATTTTTGCATTTTACAGGACATTCTTACGAAGGAGATCATTGGGCGTGGTACTGAATGTGAAGGTCTTTACTACGTTGATGAGGTTGTTCAAAAGGGACATGCCATGCTTGCTCATGAAACAGTTACAAGGCAACTCTGGTTATGGCATAGACGTTTGGGACATCCTTCATTTAGGTACCTTAAGATTTTATTTCCTAGTTTATTTACTAGTAGCACTGAGCCCATCAAATGTGAAACTTGTATATGGGCAAAGAATCATAGAGTTACTTTTTCTCTTAATAACAATAGAGTCAATTCTGCTTTTTCATTAGTACACTCTGATGTGTGGGGCCCAGCTCCTAATTTCCACAATAATCAGTTTTAGTATTTTGTATTATTTGTGGACGATTTCTCTCGCATGATATGTGTATATTTTCTAAAACACAAATCTGAAGTACTTGATAAGTTCTATGCATTCTATCAAATGATTCACACTTAGTTTGACTAGAAAATCCAAGTACTTAGATCAGATAATGGTGGAGAATTTGTTAACGAATCAATGCAGGAATTTTTCAGAGAAAATGACTTAATCCATCAAACTTCCTGTCCAAACACACCCCAACAGAATGGTGTAGCAGAACGAAAAAAATCGTAAGTTACTAGAGGTGACTCGAGCTATGATTTTTGATACACAGGTTCCGACATGTTTTTGGCCCGAAGCTGTCGCTACCTCGGCCTATCTTCTGAACAAGCTACCCTCCAAGACCCTTAACCACAAAACACCCTAACAGATCCTAGCTACTCAGACTAATCTCCCTCCTGTCCAAATGTTATCGCCACAAGTTTTTGGGTGCTCTGTGTTCGTTCATATTCCCAAAGCAAACAGAACTAAATTTGATCCATGTGCTGAGAAATGTGTCTTCGTTGGATATGCTACACATCAAAAGGGGTATCGATGTTACAACCCAATCACTCATCGTATACATGTGACTATGGATTGTGATTTTTTAGAATCAGAATATTTCTTCAGTAGCCAACTTGATGTTCAGGGAGAGAAAAGTAGTGAACCACCAAGTTGGTTAAGTAACCTTAGTTGCCAAGAAACTGTTCCAAAAGAGCAAGTAGATGGAGCCAACGAGCATGTCTCTGTCAACGTAGGAGGGACCAACACAACAAATGAGGATCCTTCTGAGAATGTCCAACAAGAGGTAAGTGATCTTCACTCTACTGAGCTGTCACCTGTTATGAATGAAGTCACTAACAATGACAGGTTAGCACCAGAACCAGAGCCAGAGCCTTTCACACTTCCGCCAAGAAGAAGTAGAGGGGTACCACCTGATCGATATTCTCCAGAACATGTTCCCCGAAATTCTAGGTATCCTATAAAGATAACTTGAGAAAGAGTGACAGACATTGCAAGAGTTTTTCTTACCTCTCTTCTAGTTGAAGATATTTCTAAAACAGTTCACGAAGCTAGTAAGAAGGGCGAATGGAGAGATGCTATGAAAACAGAGATGGAAGCTCTAGAAAAGAATGAAACTTGGGAGAAGTGCATCTTACCAATAGGGAAGAAACCAGTAGGGCGTTGATGGGTTTTCACCATTAAACATAAAGCAGATGACACCATTAAGCGATATAAGGCAAGATTGGTGGCAAAAGGCTATACACAGACTTATGGCATTAACTACTCAGAGACTTTCTCACCAGTTGCAAAAATTGACACCATCAGAGTACTATTTTCAATAGCAGTAAACAAAAATTGGCCACTTCATCAGTTTGATGTCAAGAATGCTTTTCTGCATGGGGATTTGAAAGAAGAGGTGTACATGGAAGCTCCTCCAGGGTTCTCTGAAGACTTCCAAAGAAATGAAGTCTGTAAATTAAAAAAGGCGCTCTATAGGCTTAAGCAGTCTCCACGTGCCTGGTTCGAAAGGTTTACAGTGGCCATGAAAAGGTACGGGTACAAACAAAACAACTTTGACCATACTTTATTCTTGAAAAGAAAAGGAGATTTGATCACATGCCTAATAATATATGTGGATGACATGATCATAACCGGAAGTGATATAGAAGAAATAGCACAACTGAAGAATAACTTGTTCAGAGAATTTGAAATGAAGGACTTAGGTGGACTAAAGTACTTATTGGGAATAGAGGTTCTTCGCTCTAACAAAGGGATCTTTATTTCCCAAAGAAAATACATCATGGATTTGCTTGCAGTAATAGGAATGGTTGATTGTAAACCAGCAGATACTCCTATGCAGGTTAACCATGGTTTAAAGTTTGAGGAAGGAGCTAATATGGCAGATAAAGAGAGGTACCAACAATTAGTTGGGAAATTGATTTATCTGTCACACACTCGACCAGATATAACATATGCAGTAGTTGTAATAAGCCAATTTATGCATCAACCTCAAGAGGATCACATGGAAGCTGCCATGAGGACTCTCCGATACTTGAAGGGGACACCAGGAAGTGAGTTCATGTTCCAAAAGCATGGACACTTAAACATTAAAGCTTATACTGATGCTGATTGGGCTGGTAATCCAAATGACAGAAGATCTACATATGGCCATTTTACTCTTGTGGGAGGTAACTTGGTAACATGGAGGAGTAAGAACCAAAAAGTGGTTGCTCTTTCAAGTGCCGAGGCTGAATTCCGTGGAATTGCCAAAGGTATAACTGAAGTCTTATGGATCAAAAAGTTGATAACCGAGATTGGTTTTCCACCACAACTACTAGTCAGTTAAAGTGATAACAAGACAACAATCAGTATCTCAGAGAATCCTATACAACATGATAGAACTAAGCATGTTGAAGTGGACAAACACTTCATCAAGGAGAAGATTGAGGATAACAATATCGAGCTTCCATTTGTAAGGTCAGAAGACCAGTTAGCAGACATTCTCACCAAAGCTGTTACAGATTTACCCATGTCCTTAGCAAGCTAACCATTGGTGATCCCACTGCTCACCTTGAGGGGGAATGTTAGAATTATCAGAGAAACAAATCATAGAATATTAGAGATAATCAAGGGAATATCAGTAAGAATATCAGAAATAATCAAGGGAATATCAGAGAATATTAGTAGAATATCAAAGAATATCAAATGTATTTATTTAGAATAATTTTTATATTTAGTTCCCTAGAATTTTATATTAAGTGAGCAATTGTAAACAAAAAGAGTACATTCAATAAAAAAAACCTTCTTCTATGTTATCATATTCTTTGTTCTTTTTTTTTCATAGTTATCATATCCTTGTCCAATCTTTCTTAACCCTTACAACATTTGCATGAAACATGCTTTAATACAACAATTGTGTTCACTGTTATACTAATGGAAGGGATTTTAAAAGAAATTGATTGTACAGAGAAGGAAAGGAATAACCTAGAAAGAAAAAAAGGGGGTAAAATGTTTTTGGCTTAAAGGAAAGAAAATTGGTCCTTTCTTAAGTTACTTTTTCCTCAATGATTTTATTCCTGATGGCACAAAAAATTATGATTCTAGTTTGTTAGTTGAAAATTCACCTGTGCATAATTCCTGTTATATGTCATCATTGTCATGTATGAGTTGTTCTTAATAGAAGTAAGTAGGATGAGAGGGAGAATCGTTTAGGACCCAAGTATTTCATATAGACCATAAAAAATATGCATAGCTACGAATTAATTTCATTGTTCAATGGCTATGTGCATTTTGAGATTAACTTAAAAGAAATAGATAAACAACACCTTTTTCTTTAACAACCATTTCACAAACTTCTTTAATAATAAAATATTAAATTAATATATTTGATCAAAATACAAATCACATTACTCATTAAAAAACTCAATAAAATAATTATAGGAAAATGTAAACATGTCATAACCTACTCCTAATAGATGCTCTAAATGTTGAAAAAGAATATTTAACATAACCCTTTTCAAACAAGAATACATAATCTTCAAAAAAGAATTTTTAACATAATCCAAAGTTCTCGTGATTTATTATCTATCACTATTAAGTTCATGGCTTTAAATCTAGTTTGCAGGATTAGGAAGCAATATTAGTGAGAAAAGTGATGAAGAACAACATGTGCACTTGACATGGAATAAAGAAAAGAACAAGGGTGTTAACCTCAGACAACAACTTCATGCTTCTTAAACATTCTTTGCCTCTACTTTTAAATATGACTCAAAGGAGCATTCTATATTTTGCTTTGTCCCTCATGCTCAATATTTCTCATATTCTTTCCTTGCTTTTACTCTTTCTTTCTCATTCTTCAATATAAATACTCTCTCCACACCCTCCAAAACACCATGCACAAAACTACCCTTTCTTAATACTTGTCATTCTTCTCAAATGGCTTCTTTTTCTGCCTCAACCCCCTCCTTGAAGAGATCAGATTCAATCACAGATAGCATGCTAGATGCCTTTATAAATGGTATAGTATTTGATAAATGTTACCCTAAGTAATTTGATAATTTATTGTTGAATATTAGACGGTCCAAAGTCCCTTTAGAAGATTAAATCATTTGATAAAGTTTTGATGATAACAAAACTGAAGTATACATTTATATTTGACGACTTATATACATTGCGCAGTTAACATTATTATTATTATTAAAGCAGGAGACACATGGTCCATAAAGAGATAAGTTTTCTTACTATTTATTTTTATGTGTTATTGATTTGATTTAAATTGATTTTATATCATATTATGCTCTAACGTTCAAATTTGTTCATAATGGAAAATATTCAAATTATTATGAAGTATTTAAATGTGATTAATTGATTTTATATCATATTGTGCTTTAATGTTCAAATCTGTTCATAATGGAAATTATTCAAATTATTATGGATTATTTAGATGTGATTAATTGATTTTATATCATAATGTGCATTAACGTTCAAATTTGTTCATAATAGAAATTATTCAAATTATTGATGAGTATCCCAGATATAATTTCTCTATGTTATAATAAATTATTTTCGATACAGACTTAATCAAGTTTAATGCAGTATGAAAATTAGAGAAATATTTCCAGTTTGAGCTCCATACATCAAAAAGTCAAGATTGCTCTGTTCAAGTATCCCAACAGCTAGTTTTTAGAAAGCTACATATAGAGGAGCAAGTTCAAGTTGAAGAAATACAACAAGAAGCAAGAAGAGAAATATATCATATAATACATTGAAGAAAATATACTGAGTGTTTATTGTCAATTTGCTATAGAGAGCATATAGAGTTTTGGGTTGTGTGAAACCATTGTGTAATTCTTCACCATTGTCAAGTAAACCCTTGTGAGCTTTCATTGCTCTCTCCTTTGAGAGTGTTTCTTTAATTCTTGAGTGGTATTGATCTCAGGGGGAGATTGGGACTGATATAACTTGGAGAGGTTTGTGTACTCGTGATAATCTGGAGAGGTTTGTGTACTCGTTGTAACTATTTGCTAAATAGTGAAACCTTTTAAACAGTTTGTTTAAGGGAGAACTAGACGTAGCCCAAGAGGTTAGGGTGAACCAATATAAAACTGCTCTATCTGTGCTTATATATTTTTGCCTTGGTTGGTGGTTTATATTTATAGCGAATTGAGTTTAGGCTCCATTCAACCTCCCTTATGGAGCCAACTGTTCCTACAATTTTTATAAAAATTTCATAAATAAACTTTTGTAATTATTTTCTGTTCCTTGAGAATTGTTAGTTTTTATAGGTGAATTTTGTGTGTCTAAAACACTTCTGTAACACTACCAATACACCACACACAAAAGCCAAGAAGCTAAATCACTTACTATTACTAGCATAGTATTCAGAGAGACAGTTGATGACGCTAATGACACTTTTGATATTTTAAAAATCATGTAAGTGCATATCACAATTCATATACTGTAGCAGGATTTTTAAAAATGTTTCAAGAGCATTTTTTTCTAAAGCAAAATGTTTATCAAAATACTATTGATATCGATAAAGAAACTTAAGAACCAAACCGTCTTTTATTAAAATACTATTGATACAGAAACTTAAGAACCAAATCGTCTTTTATATTGGTAAATAAACTACATCAAAACAACCTCTAAACAATGTTAATTGCGGCTTACCTCTCTATATACATCATGAGATCCTTTGGCTATTATTTCAGGTTGCACTATTAACTCTCCTCGTTTTGATCCTTCCGGCTTGTCTCTTTGTATACATCAGATGCTTTAGCCATATTTCAGGTTGCTCTATTAACTCTGCTCGTTTTGATCCGGAAAGATGAGAAGAGAGATAATATTGAAGAATTAAACTCCCCGCTAATTTAATCTTCTGTAATTTCCGATACACTGCAGGTGCCACGGGGATCATATCCCGCTAATGCCATTAACAGGATTCCAATACGACCGGCTTCTGTTTCTAACCTGTAAATAAGTAGAATTGTTTTAGAAAATTTATAATCAAATATTATATTAGCTTTCATAATTAAGAAATCAAAATACAACAAACAAGACATACCGTCTCTCTGTAGGTAAGAACATCAAAAACCGTGTAATTGAGAAAGCCACAAGGAATGTTAAACGTGCCAATAGAATACTGCAACAGTGTTAAAAGAGAATAACATATTATTTGTGTAAACCTCTTATTGCTGTGTCTTCCGACTACTTGTGCAATCTAAGTAACAGAAAATAAACATATCATTCCTTGGTATTATTAAACTACACAAACAAATATTAAACTACAGAATTAGAAGAAGAAAAATAATACCTCATGTGCTATGAAAATGGCTATTTCTGTATCAGTTTTAAAGTGTTCAAATACACCACTGTAAAGGATTATCTTTCCTCTAGGTAAAGATAAGGTATCAACATTGGGCTTATCAACCACTACGATCTCCCAATTCAGCGGCTCTAACTCACTATGCAGCTGTTGAACACACAAAAGATAAGATTTGCAGTTTTAGATTTTGAATGTTATTTTATTTTACGTACGTAGAATAGACTAAATAGTCATAGATATCTGTACACATTTGCATCCTAATTTGTACCCACTAACAGACTAGTGGGTAGTTTCCTTAAAATCAGGCTAAGTCGTAACACTGTATCCCTACAAATTTGGTCAACACTTGACCATTTATTTAAACAAAAAAGTAACGTTACATAAACTAAAAATCTAACTTGCCAACACTCCCTTAAACTAGATGTAGAAGCATTTAGTGTAATTTTTATGCCTCAGTTATACACAACATGCTACGAAATTTTAAGAACTGCTCCAATTTGAGTGGTTTGGTCATGATATCAACAACTTGAATCCGTGAACTGCAGTAACATAACTTGATAATACCATCTTTTACTAGGTCTCTTAGAAAATGAAATTTGATGTCAATGTGTTTGCTCTTTCCATGAAACACTGGATTCTTAGATAATTGTATTGTACAACTGTTATCACATAAAATTGGAGTATCTTTCTGTTTCTTAAAATCCAATTTCTCAAGCACCCTTTGAATCCAAATACATTGACATGCGCATGATGCAACAACTATATATTCAGCTTCAGTGGTGGACAATGAAACTACTGGTTGTTTCTTTAAGGACCATGAAACTGCTCCAGTAGCAAAAACACATATCTTGAATTGCTTCTTCTATCATTCAAATCTCCTGCAAAGTCACTGTCTGTGTATGCTACAATATTTGCATCTCCCCCTTTCTTATAGTAAATGCCTAATTCAGTTGTTCCTTTCAAGTATCTCAATATTCTTTTAGCTGCAAACCAATGAAATTCTGTGGGATTAGACATGAATCTGCTAATTAAGCATACTCCATATATTAAGTCTGGTCGGGTTGCTGTCAAATACATAAGACTGCCCACTACTTGCTTGAACATGGTTGCATCAATTTTGGTTCCTACATCATCCTTTGACAGTTTTGTTCCTGGAACAATAAGATTTTTTACTGATTACATTTACCATACCAAATCGTGACAACACCTCATGAGCATATTTCCTTGGACATACAAAAATCCCCTTTGAATTTTGCATAATTTCAACTCCAAGAAAATATCTTATTATTCCTAAACCAGTCATATCAAATTCTGACATCATGGACCTTTTAAACTCATCACATATACTCCAATCATTCCCAATATATATCAAATCATCTATATAAATACTCACAATTAAAATTTTACCTTCCTCCTTTGATTTTGTAAACAAAGTGTGTTCACAAAGACATCTATCAAAGCCATTTTCAACAAAATAGGTCTCTATCTTGCTGTACCATGCTCTAGGTGCTTGTTAAAGACATACAATGCCTTCTTCAATTTGTATACTTTGTCTTCCTCACCCTCTTTCACAAAACCAGTGGGCTGCTGGACATAAACTTCCTCTTTAAGTTCACCATGCAGAAAGACACTCTTCACGTCTAGCTAAGAATCTTTCCAGCCATATTGTGCAGCTATTGCAAGTATTATGTGGATAATATCAAGTCTAGCTACTAGAGCAAATACTTCTGTATAGTCAAGTCCATATTGTTGTACTTTTACCACTAACCTCGCTTTGAACTTGTCTATTTCTCCATTCTCTCTAAATTTGGTTTTGTAAAGCCATTTTACTCCAATTGGCTTCACTCCTTTTGGCAGGTCAATCAACTCCCAAGTCTTATTTTTTTCTATAGCTTCGATCTCTTTCTTCATTGCATCTCTCCACTTCTTTCTCTTAATAGCTTCCTCGTATGAAACTGGTTATCTCCAGTAACTAGCATGACATTCAAATCTGCATCATTTGATGAGAGGCCTTCTCCTCGATCATAGTCAATCATCTAGACAGGTTCTCTCCTATTTCTTCTCACCCTCCCTTCAACTGGAGTCTCATAATTATTAGGAGACGCATCTCTGCTTGTGGAAACATCCACAATATTTTCTTCCTGTGACATTCTGTATTCTGCTCCCAGTTTCATCTTTTTTGTTCTTCAAATATCACATCTTTGCTTATTAGAACCCTTTTGTTAATAGGATCAAAAAATCAATATGCTTTGGACTCATCACTTACTCCCAGAAAAACACATTGTCTACTTTTATCATCCAGTTTAACCCGCTGTTGATCAGGAATGTAAACATGTGTTAGGCATCCAAACATTCGAAAATAGTCTATAAAAGGTTTTACTCCACTCCATGCTTCTTCAGGTGTTTGCTTATGCACAACTGTTGTAGGACATCTATTGAGAAGATGAGCACTGCATTTAGCAGCTTCGACCCAATATATTTTAGGAACTTTTCTTCCAATCAGCATAGAGCGTACCATATTCATGATTGTTCAGTTTTTCCGTTCAGCAACTCCATTTTGCTAGGGGTGTAAAATGTTGTTAGCTACCTGCTGATACCTTGATTCTGACAAAAAATGTTAAATTCTTTCGAAGTAAATTCACCTCCTCTGTCTGTCCTTAAGCACACCAGTTTTTCTCCAACTTCCTTTTCAACCAACGTTTTGAAATTTTTAAACAGGGAGAAGACTTCTAATTTTTTGTGTAAAAAATACACCCAAGTCTTGCGTGTACAATCATCAATAAAACTTAGGATATATCTCTTGTTGCTGCTGGAAATTGGTTTGATGGGTCCACATATGTCTGCATGAACGAGTTGTAGTTTGATAGATGCTCTCCATAGAGTTTTCTTTGGCATAGAGTTACGATGTTGCTTCCCAGCCAAACAATTTGCACAGAGGTCCTTTGGGATAGTTATAGAAGGCAACCCATTTACCAGTTGCTTAGATGAAAGCATCATCAAACCATGGTAGCTTAGATGACCAAACCGATTGTGCCACAGTTGGGAATCGTGCTCTATTCCAGTCTGGAAACATGCTGAATTCATTGTCATATTGGTTGCTGTCAGCACAAACATCCAATTTTTTTTATGTTTATCTCAAAAATCTGGCCCTTTTCACGATGAGAAACTTTACATTTTCCATTGTTAATCAAGATGGCCAAGCCTCTCTCTTGAAGTTTTCCTATACTCAAGAGGTTGTTTTTGAGTTCATGTACATAATACACATGAGAAATTATATGCATAGCTCCCTTAACATTCAATCGCACACTTCATTTTCCCATCACAGCTATTTTAGCATCATTACCGAGCTTCACACGTATGTCGAAAATTTTTATCTAGTTTTGAGAACCACTCCTTGTTACCACTCATGTGGTTACTGCACCTAGAGTCAAGAAACCATTCAGTCTCCATTCGATGCTTGACATCAACATGTGCCATTAATAAGAGTTCATCTTCTTGTTTCTCTTGTTCTTCTATATCCTCCACCTTAGCATAATTTATTTTCTTCTCCCATGTAGGACATTCATACTGAAAATGTCCAAGTTTGTGACATTTAAGCATTCAATCTCAGCTTTATTGAATGATCCTCTCCCTCTTTCACTGAAAAAGCCTCTACCTCTTCCTCTTTCTCGTCCTCCCTTGTCTTCATGAGTAATCTGAAGCACTTACTCTTCTTCTCCTTGAAGAATCATTCGTTGCTCATGAATCAGAAGATTGCTCTGCAATTCATCAATGGTCATGGTGTCCAAGTTGTTGGACTCTTCAATTTAGCACACAACATAATTGAATTTGAAAGTCATTGACCACAGGATTTTTGCTGCAATTATGTTCTCATGCATGCTCTCACCACATGCCTTCATACTTTTATCAATCTTCAGAGTGCGAGTAAAATAAGAATTGACTGTCTCTCCATCCTTTATCTACAACAGTTCAAAATTCCTGCGTAAAGCCTGTAATTGCACTCGCTTCACTTGGGTAGAGCCTTGGAACTTTTGCTTTATGGAATCCCAGATGTTTTTAGATGTGTCATCACTGAGGATGGTATCCAGGATTTCTCGATCAATGGCTTGATAGAGATAACTTTTAATCTTTAGATCCTTCAATTGTTGTTCTTCCAGTAGGTTGAGTTCTGCTTCTGATGCTTTGCTTTTATCTTCTATAAGTGGGATTCCATGCTCCACCAAATGCCAATACTCCTTAGACCGTAGAAAATTCTCCATAAGTTTTGCCCAATGGTCATAGTGTCCATTGAATTGAGGAATTGCAGATTGCACATACTTGCTAGAATCTACCATTGTTCTTCTTGGTAGACAACCCTGATTGTCACTTACTCACTATTGTTTCTCTCACTCTCTGATTCTATTTCTCTCACTCTTTGATTTTGTTTCTCTCACTCTCAAATTTTGGTTCAAGCCCCTTGTGAAGGAGCTCAAATACCAAATGTTGAACACAAAAGATAAGATTTGTAGTTTTAGATTTTGAATGTGTTATTTTATTTCACATACATAGAATAGACTAAATAGTCATAAACATCTGTACACATCTGCACACATTTGCACCCTAATTTGTACCCACTAACAGACTAGTGGGTAATTTTCTAAAAATCAGGCTAAGTCTTAGCATTGTATCCCTACAAAGTTGGTCAACACTTGACCATTTATTTAAAACAAAAAAAGTAACATAACATAAACTAAAAATCGAACTTGCCAACAGCGACAATGTATGAATGATATTTTCGGCTATCAGTATTGCCATGATAGCGTAAAGATGTTCCCCACCCAATATCTCCTCCCTAACCTTCATGTATTGAATCCGTCTCTCTGCAAATTTGCTCTCCATCACCGTGGAGAGCATAATGAATTGCCTACATTGAGGGTATGGATTTGTTTTGAGATTAATAATATCCCAAAATCAATGATCTCAGAAAACAAGTGCTTACGATGTAACTCTCTGTTTGAATGCGTCTCTCTGCAAATTTACTCTCCATCACCGTGGAGAGCATAATGAATTGCCTACATTGAGAGTATGGATTTGTTTTGAGATTAATAGTATCTCAAAACCAATGATCCCAGAAAAAAAGTGCTTACGACGTAACTCTTTGTTTACCCTCCTCCGTTTGAATACCCAGCTTTTTGTGGAACTACACTTTTGAATTCGAAAGGTAGATAGAAAATTTTGAGAGAGCTTTTTGAACATTTTCAAAACGTCAAAATATCAAGAAATCAAGAATGTTTTCTGAGTTGTGAATACAGTGAATGAGGGTAATGAATCAAGGTTGTATATATCATTGGTTCTGTCTAACTGAAACGCCTCACAAATGGTTTCTCGCGTGCGTGCCACAACTGTTTCTCTAACTGACCACAGATAGTTAATTAATATAAACTATCTTACCACCCACTCTTAGGCAATTTCCAACTTAATATTATGTCAAATCTTCTCATTTATAGATTGTGTTCTCGCAAGAGACCGATTGGCTCTAGCAACAACAATGTCTTCTAGAATTGCTCCTTGATTGCTTCTGATGTCGCTCCTTTCTTGTTGTCCCAAGTGCTCCAAATTTCACCCTTACGGAAGGGTATCTTGTAGGCACTTCGACGCTCAAGTTAGAATTGGGTGGAGAGTGTAGGTAATTTAGGTCAGAATTTAGAAGTACCCCTTCTGTTGTGATGAAACCTGTATTTATAGGTGTAGCAGTGGGGTCTTATGGTGAGCTATGAGGACCCGGACTTGAAGCTACTTTTCGGTCGGCCGTCATGATCGCGAATTGTGAGGTCTTATGGTAAGCCATGAGGACCTGGACTTGAAGCTGCCTTTCGGTCAGCTGTCATGATTGCAAATCGTGAGGTCTTATGGTGAGCCAGCAGGACCCGGACTTGAAGTTGCCTTTCGGCCGGCCATCATGATCACAGATCGTGGAGTTTCATGGTGAGCCATGAAGACCTGAAGCTGAAGCCACCTTTCGGTCGGTCGTAATGATCACGGATCGTGAGGTCTCATGGTGAGCCATGAGGACCTGAACTTGAAGCCTCTTTTCGATCGGTCATAATGATCACAGATCGTGAGGTCTCATTGTGAGCCATGAGGACCTGAAGCTGAGATAAAGTGATAATCTGAGATAAAGTGAAAAGCTGAGATAAACTGAGATAAGCTGAGATCGGGAGCAACAAAAACTAAGAAGAAAAATTGGAGCAAACAAATGCGGAGATCGGGATGCTTCGAGAGAGGTGCACGGTCGCTGAGCTGAAGAAGGTCAATCAAATAGGAGGGCGATCGATCTTCGTGGAGAGGTCGAGGAGCTGACCTTGCTGAAGGCTTGTCGGGATGAAGATCGTCACTGCATGGCACAACTAGAGCAGCAGCTGGCTAAACTTCAAGACCATGTAATCGAGTAACATAACAAGGGGTTCGAGCTGGCCGTTCAACAAGGGGCGTTCTTTTACAAAATTCCTACTGACGAAGGGAATTTCGACAACCGAAAAGCATTCTTCAAGGGTGAGTTGTTGCTGTTGGCTGAAATTTTTGATAGTAGTAAGGAGGACGTCAATGATAAAGATGCGAGTGGGGAGAAGGCAACTGAGGGGGAGCAAGCGGCCTCCCCAAACGTCGTTCAGGTGCTCCAACCGACAGGCTCAATTCTTCAAGATTTCAAGCACCCGAAAGGGTCCCTCCCAATTTGGAGCAAACTTTCCTTCAGCAAGGTCTTTTCGGGTGTCGCTTGTCATGCGCCATACTAAGTCTCCAGGTTGAAAGGTGCGTGGCTTGACCTTGAAATTATATCGCCGGACGATTTGTTGCTTGCCGGCCTCCTCCTGTATCCGAGCTTTCTCCCACAATTCTTCCAACTGGTCCAATCAGTCTTCATGCATTCTTCATTGATTTTCAAGTCATTCATTTGTCGATGTAAAGTGGTTTAGTGTACTTCGATTGGTAACATGGCATCAGTTCCATAGGTTAGGTTGTAGGAAGTTTCTCCTATTGATGATTGAGGGGTGCACCTGTAAGCCCAAAGTACCTCAAGTAACTCATCTTCCCATCTCCCTTTTGCTGTACCCAGTCTTCTCTTGAGTTGGCCGTGTATGACTTTGTTGGTGGCCTCTGCTTGGCCATTGGTCCGCGGGTGCTCTACCGAGCTAGTAATGTGCTTAATACCTAACTCTTTCAAGAAAGCCTGCAACTTTCGGTCGATGAATTGATGGCCACTATTAGTTATGATTGTGTGGGGTATCCCAAACCTACAAATCACCTTTCACATGAAAGCTTGGAAGTTAGTAGTAGTGATTTTGGCTATAGGTCAGCCTCAATCCACTTGGTAAAATAGTCAATGGCCATAATGAGGAATCTTCTTTGCTTGGACGCTGGCAGGAATGGTCTGACTATATCCATTCCCCACTTGGCGAAAGGCCAGGGAGACCGAATACTGTGCAGCTCAATAGATAGTTGATGAATGAGGAGGCCATTCTCTTGATAGTCTTTGCACTTCTTCACGTACTCTGAGCAGTCTTGGCAGACGGTTGGCCAGTAATATCCTGCCCGTATTATCTTAGCTGCCGGAGTCTTCTGCCCACAATGCATTACACATGTGCCATTGTGAAGTTCATTCATTACGTACTCGACTTGTTCACTATTAAGACATTTTAGCAAGGGAGTTGAGGATCCCCTCTTGTACAAGTCCTCTCCTATGAGCACATATTGGGCAACCTTTTTTACTAACATTTTGTCTTGCACGAGAGCACTATTAACCATGCTTTTGATTGCCTCCCGGATGGGTAGTCTCCAGTCTTCTTTTTCTGGTTGGTTTTCGGTCGTCATTACTGTCCTCTTCTCGGATGTTTTCGAGTCTGAAGACTTGCCTGCCCTCTTTGATTTATCATCGATGTGCTCAGTAATAGAGACTGATGGTTGACTTATGGTGAGTTGTATGATAAAGTCGTATCTTTCTTTTCCCTTTCGTAAAACCAATTTTGACAAGGTATCAGCTCTTGAATTACCACTTCTGAGTATGTTCTATATTGACAGTCTTAAAATGAGCCAATATTGTTAATATTCTCTGGTAGTAGGCAGTTAGTAGCGGATCTTTCACCTGGAAGCTATCATTAACTTGTCTGACCGTTAACTGCGAATCGCTCAGGCAGACGAAGTGCTTTGCATTCGTGTCTTCGGCTAAGGAGAGGCCAGCGATAAGGGCTTCGTACTCTGCCTGATTGTTCGATGCTTTGAAAGCGAATTGCAACAATTGCTCGAGTCTTACTCCACTCGGGCTTTCTAAAACTATTCCTGCTCCACATCCCATTTGGTTTGAGAAGCCATCTACATACAGTCTCCATGCTTCTTAGTCATTGGTTGGTGTGTAGCCGGTTGGTCCTTGAAGTTCTGATACGAAGTCGGCCAAGCACTGTGCCCGTATGGGCCCTCTAGGTTCGAAGCATAGGTCGAATTCCTACAATTCGATGGACCACGAGATCATTCGTCTTGCCAAGTTGGGCCTTAAGAAGACTTTTCCTACTGGGTAATTCGTCTTTACAATTATGGGATGCCCTTGGAAATATGGCCTTAACCTTCTTGCTGTGTATACAAGTGTTAGGGTTTCCTTTTCGATCACTCGATATATGGTTTCAGCATCGTGGAGTGCTCGGCCGGTAAAGTAGAAAGGCTTAAACTCTTCCTGTTGAACCAAGGCTGAACTGATAGCATCCTCCGAGATAGACAAATAAAGCAACAATCGGCCTCCCACCTTTGGTTTCTCAAGGATTGGTGTCGAGGAAATAGCTACCTTTATTTTGTTGAAGGCATCCTCACACTTGTCATCCCATTTGAATCTCTCCGCCTTCCTGAGAACCTTGAGGATAGACCGGATCTTGTCGGTCAATTTAGGTAGGAACCTGGATAAAGAAGTTAGCGTTCCTACCAGTCTCTGTACTTCTTTTAGGTTGGTAGGGCTCCGCATGAAAGATATTGCCTCGCACTTATCGGGATTGGCTTCAATTCCTTGGTGCGTAAGCATAAACCCTAAGAACTTTCCTCCCTCGACTCAGAATACACACTTTGCCGGGTTCAACCTCATGTTATAAAGGCGTAGCTGCATGAATATCTCGGTCAGGTCATCTAGGTGTTGATTAAATGATTCATTTCGGCCAGCATGGTCGTTGGGTCTTCTCTGAAATGATTCTGTTGACTCCCTTGATTTCTAGTTGTCACCATCGCTTTGTCGGGCTAATCTCGACTCCACAGTGGGCGCCAAAATGTTCTTGCACGAGACTGGTTGGCTCCAACAAGCAACAATGTCTTCGAGCTTCCTTCCTTATATACCTTGATAACTCTTGTGTTCCTTCAGGTCTTCTATTATAGACAATCCCGAGAGGGGGTCCTGCAAGCACACCGACCCTCAAGTTAGTATGAGTCTGAGTGAAACAGGATAAGATTGGATAGAGTAACAGTACCTTATTTCATAAGACCTCCTTTGAATTTTATAGTGATTGCATGGACCTTGCGTGAATGGGCCCACGGCCCATTATGGTGTCCTATTTGATGTGTGCCACGTGTCAGTTCTTGTGGAGGAGGTCAAGTTGACTGATTAGTTCTCGGTCAACCCTTCCGGCTACTTCTCGGTCGGCTAGCTCATTTGGATTGTGCAATTGTGCCTTGGTTTTGATAGTAGATTCCCCTTATGGTATAAATATATGTGTGTTTAAGACACAATTCTTCTAAAACACTTATGCAACATTACGAATAGCCAAGAAGCTAAATCACACAATTCGTCTTACTATTGCATAGTATTTTGACATAACATTGAGGACGTTAATGACATTTTTGATATTTTAAAAACCTTGTTAGTTCATATCACAATTCATATAGTGCAGCAAGTATTTTAGAAATGTTTCAAAAACAAGTTTTTTCTAAAGCAAAACAATATTTTCATAACAAATTAATATAGCCATTCCTACATAACCAAGTGATAACTTCTAGTATAGTTGTAGACATCATAACAAAGTATGACTTGAAAATAACAACATCTAATATAGTCCTACAAAACCAAGTGATAACTTCTAGTATAGTTGCAGACATTATAACAAAGTACGACTTGAAAACAACAACATTTAGTATAGTCCTACAGAACCAAGTGATAACTTCTAGTATAGATGCAGACATCATAACAAAGTATGACTTGAAAACAACAACATCTAGTATAGTTGCAAACATCAAAACAATGAACAATTTTGTAAAGATATAAACTGCACTGTAATGGCCTCTCAGCTTCTGCGTTTTGCCTCTTTGTAAACAACGTATACTTTTCCCATTATTGGACTATTGGCTAATATTTCTGCCCTTTTTTGCCCAGAAGGATGAGATGAAAGATAATCATCAAGAATGAAATGTCTTTTAATTTCCTCTAATTTCTTGTACAGTCTAGGTGTCTCGTAGGGATCATATGCGCTAATGCCATTAGCATGACTCCAATCTCATCAGCTTCTGTTTCCAACCTATCAAAAAATTGAACTATTTTAGAAAATTTATAATCAAATATTCTATTTCATAATTAAGAAATGAAGAAGATATAGTGAACAAATACCGCCTCCTTATAGGTAACAACATCAAAAACACAATGATTAACAACACCATAATAAATGTGTGAACAGTACCACTAGTAGGAACATTTAGCAGTGCTAAAAGAGAATAACATATTATCTATGTAATCCTCTCATTCTCGTGTCTTCCAACCACTTGGGCAACCTAAATCAGAAAACCTATATATATATATCATTTCTTATTATTAAACTACAGAAAAAAACTTCAAAACAGAAGTATAATACATAATACCTCATGTGCGATCACCATAGCTATCTCTATATCATTTTTAAAATGATTAAGTACACCATGATAGACTATATTATCTTTCCCCCCAGTAAGGGCAAGACATTAATAAGTGGCCCATTGACCACTACAATTTCCCAACTCTGCTCTTCATACAAATCACTCGGCGGCAATGAATGGATTATATTTTCAGCTATTAATCTCACCTTGATACTGTCTCGATGTTCAGGACTCACTATCTCCTTCTTAGCCTTCTTATATTCAAAATGTCTCCATAAATTTCCTCTCTATTGCTGTGGAAAACAGAATCAACTGTCTTGGTTCTGAATATGGAATTATTTAAACATTTCCATGATAAACGACCATTATAATACCAGAACCAAGCATTGCAGAAAAAATGTGCCTAGGACAAAACCCACACCCTGGTCCTCCGTTTGAATGTCGAGATTGGTGTCCACCTCCTTTTGAAGGTAGCTGAATCCTCGAACTGCATATTTGAGTTTGAAAGGTAGTTCAAAAATTGTCACAGAGTATCTTTGTAAGAAGAATACAACTGGTAGTTGAGGTGGAGAATGACAAAGGCCCAAGGAAAAGCAATCGTGCAAAGGGAACAACTACAAATAGATGGAAAAAGGAATTTGTGTGGGGGAATTGATTGGTGAATTTTCTCTCTCTTCTAACAGAATTCTGTTTTGCCTCTATCTTATTCTTCTTCCACTGACTGCTGAATTCTTCTAGTTCAGGAAAAGGATGAGCGACTATGCAATAGAGCCGTAAAGCCTATTCAAATTGTGATTATGCTAGTGTTAAGTTGAATTCCATGAAATAGAGTTTAGTATACTAAATTCCGTACAACTTGAATGCAATTTAACAGAAATTAAAGACATCAATTCTCTTCCAGTGATTTTATTTGTTTACTGTTATATTACTGCTGGTGTATCCCTTCCATTTGGTGCCTTTATTGAGCAATGTCTACAGCTGAAAATACCAGAATGAAGGGATTAGAGGCTGACCTCAAAAAATTATTTCAACTTCTTGAGGAATCCAAAGAAGAGCAACGAGCCGAACGTGCTCGTGTGACAGAATCAGCGAAACTCAAGATTGATGTAATTCAAAACTTCATTGCGCAATTGTTGGAAAACAAACAACATGGCTCGACCTCCAACACCGCTTATGAACATCATCACCGTCCTCCTCAACCGTTTAGAAGGATACAATTTGATCTTCCCAAATTTGATGGGCAAGATGCATTGAACTGGATATTTGCATTGGATCAATATTTTGATTTCTATCGCATTCCAGAGGAGGAACAAATGAGCATTGCAGCGATACACATGATAGGGATGGCCATTCCGTGGTTTCAAACGTCCCAAAGAACGACCCAATTTCGTTCATGGAATCAGTTAAAACGGGCGGTAGAGCTCGAATTTGGCTCATCTCTATTCAAATCTCCAAGGGAATTACTATTCAAACTATCTCAAAATGGGTCTGTAGCGGAGTATTACACAAAATTTGTTACTCTTGCGAATTGGACTAACATTGACCCACATGATGCATTGAAGGATTATTTAATCAGTGGCTCCGTAAGGACATTAGAAGGGAAGTTAAGGCTCAATGTCCTCCTTCTGTGATGCGTGCTATCAGTTGGACCCGATTTTATGAGGATAAAGGTAGCTCGAGCAAGATGATCACCCTAGGGCCTCAAACATATCGCCCACCACATCACCCACAAATTAATTCCTCCTCCTCTCACTTACCACCACGCACCACGTTATCGACTTTATTACCTACACCCACTCAACGCCTTGTTGCGCCTACAACTCGCCCTCCCATCAAGCGATTGACAATGGTAGAACAACAGATGAGAAGAGAAAATAGTTTGTGTTTTTGGTGTGAGGAGAAATTTACGCCACAACATAAGTGTTCCAACAAGCAATTTATGTTATATCAGATAGAGAAGGACGACTCAAAACAAGGGGACCTCCTTGCTTCGGAACAGATTGAAGATGAGGAATTACACCAATTGGAGTCCTAGGTACGCAACACCACCTATCATCCAATGCCCTCTGTGGATCTTCTGGTCTTGCAACGATTCGGGTCAAAGCCAAGATAAATGGCTTAGAATTTTCAACGTTAATTGATGGAGGAAGTTCTGATAGTTTCATTCAACCGCATATTGCTAAATTCTTAAATCTGACAATGCATCCTGCTCCCTCTTTTCGTGTTATGGTTGGTAACTTCGAAACAATGGAAATAAAGGGTTACATTCCTTCCTTAGACATGTCAATACAGGGCCACAACATGCACATTCCAGATGTTTATTTACTTCACATGGCAGGTGGTGATCTCATCCTGGGCACATCGTGGCTTAAGACTCTTAAAGCTCACATTGTAGATTATGACACCTCCTTCATTCATTTCCTGCATGAAGGGAAATTTATCACACTACTTGGTGATAAATCTAACCTACCGCAGCCTGCTCAATTTCATCACATTAAAAGATTTCTCCATCTAGATGCTATTGATGCAGCATTTACAGTTGAAATGAATCTTAAACAAGACCCAATTCCACAAAATTTTACCTTACCTGCAAACTTACATCTTGAGCTAGCTCTGTTGTTACAGCAGTATGCACAAGCCTTCGCTATCCTTTGGGTTTACCACTAACAAGGGACCATGATCATGCTATTCCTTTGATTGAAGGTGTGACAGCCATAAAAATACGACCATATCGATATCCACATCACCACAAAGCTCAGATTGAACTCATGGTTAAGCAAATGCTGCAAGAGGGGATTATCCAACCAAGCAACAACCCCTTCTCTTCACCTATACTTCTAGTCAAAAAATATGACTTGACAACAATAACATCTAATATAGTCCTACAAAACCAAGTGATAACTTCTAGTATAGTTGCAGACATCATAACAAAGTATGACTTGAAAACAACAACATTTAGTATAGTCCTACAGAACCAAGTGATAACTTCTAGTATAGATGCAGACATCATAGCAAAGTATGACTTGAAAACAACAACATCTAGCATAGTTGCAAACATCAAAACAATGAACAATTTTGTAAAGATATAAACTGCACTGTAATGGCCTCTCAGCTTCTGCGTTTTGCCTATCTGTAAACAACATATACTTTTCCATTATTGGACTATTGGCTAATATTTCTGCCCTTTTTTGCCCAGAAGGATGAGATGAAAGATAATCATCAAGAATGAAATGTCTTTTAATTTCCTCTAATTTCTTGTACAGTCTAGGTGTCTCGTA
>Ga0209489_104077_pt1 | contig 27438 bp, 19 predicted proteins | sample SiratrowhiteBW_FD_187527 | JGI IMG/M metagenome (GOLD analysis project Ga0209489, IMG submission 187527) | Root nodule microbial communities of legume samples collected from California, USA - Siratro white BW (SPAdes) (version 2) | ecosystem: Host-associated > Plants > Roots > Nodule | place... | reverse complement strand
TGTCATGAGGGTGTGGAGGCAGCAATTAACAGTGGTGCTAGGATTGGTTGTGAACCCTAAGTATTAGGCGACGGAGACCGCAATGGGATCCTATTTTGACAGTGAGAGCTAGAGCGGCGCTGCCATTAATGTTTGGCGGAAGCGCGGTGACGCGGCAAGGGTGTTGTGATTAGAGGCGTAATGATAGCAACGTGGTTTCGGAGTCTCGATATGCGATGGTTATGGAACAACAACAGTTGATGGTGACGAGGGTTGGTTTGGTTGTGAGGTAGGTTTGGAGAATGGTGTAGAGGTGTGGAGGTGGCAATTATGCCGGTGTTTAGGGCTTCAAATTCCAGCAATGATGACAAAAGTAGCATTTCAGTGAGTATTGACGGTAGTTTTGGTCCAAGTTCATGGCAAAGGAGTGGTGGCAAACGCACCTTCTTCCTTTTCACCCTTCTTTTTTTATTTTCAGACTCTAATTACTGTTTGTGTGTGTTGGATTTTTAATTTTCCATACAAGATTATGTTTATGTGATAACAGAAGAGTCATGCCTGGGATTTTCATACAACGGTGACCATTATATTTTCTATCCTCTTATTGTTCAATTATCAAGTTAATATATAATTCAAGCAAGCACTGCAGTATCACAATTTTGCAATTGGCATCAAATCTCAAACACAGAACACACTTAGGCAATAGACAAACAACACAACAATCAAAAGAAACACATAATCGTAGCAATCCTAAAAAATGGAAAATAATACAGAAACATATTCAAACTTGCCTCGTGAAGTTTCTACTTTCTATTCTTGCAATTTACTTTCTTCCTTGATATCTTTCTCACTGAATATGAATCTGTATCTCTCTTCTTCTTCGTGCCTTTGCATCTCTAATTGCTGCCACAATTTTACTTCTCTCTTTCTCGCCTCCTTCTTGCTTTTTAACTTCTCTGAAAATCCAACCCCCTTTTATGAATGTGAATTCTCCTTTTATAAAACATTTTATAAAACATTTTTGACGATTCCCTCCTCCCCTGCTCACACCTCTCACACTTACAATTTTGTTGCAACGTAATCATCACTTTTTTTCAAATCTTTCTTATGCTTAAAAAACGTTGCCGATGCCAGCATAAAAATGACCACTCTCATTCCACTGCTTCAAAAAAACGTTGCCTGCCACCTTTTTTTAATTAATTTTTATTTTCTTTTTTTTAATTCATTTTTTTTTTCTTTTTTTTAATTCATTTTTATTTTCTTTATTATCAAATAATTAATTGAATTTTATTATATTCATATTTTAATCTTAATTTATTTTAACTTTAAATTAAAAGAAAATGAATGTAAATAAGTTAAAAAAAAAATTATCTTCTGGACAAAATCCAGTGTTGACAGGTATGATTTAATTTATCTTATAAAATATTTATCTTGTTTGTATAATATGCAAGTTATTACTAATCATCTATGATTTTAGTGCAATTAATGTTATTAATGTACTTGGCGGTAGATCTATATCCTCATCCCATATCCTACGTTGGGTGCAGCGTAAGGTATTTTTATTCTTAATTGAACCTATTAAATTCGTTGTAGACTTGTTTAATGAATTAACTTTGATGAAATTGTACCGTAACAAACAAAAAGGAAGTTGGGAATGTAGCTACAACGTCATGCATTGGATGAAGACCATAGTCCAAGCCCATATCACCGACTCTTGGGAATATGTATGAAAGTGTTCAAATTAGATAAAATTATGATGAGCATATGATGATAACTGCTAACACAATTATTCTATTTCAGATGTTCATAGATCCAGACCCAATTGAACACAAGTACATAGAAGATATTCGGACATAATGGATAACTTACTTCATTGAGAAGAGAAATGAAATCTTATAGTAAACTTGTAGTAAGTTGTAGTATATTGTAATAACTTTCTAGTATAATGTATAGTATAATGTATAGTAATATTTGTGTAAGTTGTAGTATATTGTAACAACTTTCTAGTGTATGCATATATAGACTTATATAATGTTTGTGTCAATACTTAGAATTGTCGTGTTTATGGAAACTTGAATTTTGAATTGAGTATGTGTTGGTATTGGAGATATTGGATTTTGAATTGAGTATGTGTTGAATTGGATATATTGGATTTTGGATTTTGGTTTTGGTAGCAACAAATGAATTTTGGTTGTGTAGTAGCAATTGAATTTCGGTATTGGGCAGCAGTGAATAGCTGCTGCCATTTAAAAAAAAATTGGCACATACCAACGCGTTTGTAGAGGGAACCGCGCTGGTATATGCTAGTTTTTGTTATTTTTGCACAGTCTGAGCCATTTTTCAAAACGGTTTCTAAAGAACCGCGGTGGTATGTTATACTTTCCATCGCGGTTGTACAACCGCATTTGTATCTTCAATACTTTTTATCGCAGTTGAATCCATCGCGGTTGGACAATCGCGCTTGTAAGCCTTATACAACCGCGATTAAATGTCTTTTTTCTACTAGTGATCCTACCCAAAATCTCGATTTTAACTACCTTGGCTGGAAGAATACAACCAAAGAAAAAGAAAAATAACCTCAAAAATAAAAGAGAATGACTCAAGAGGAAAGGAAAGAAACATTTGAGGACTTTTGCTTCTCGAATTGCTTGTTGCAAATGACAAATGACTAGCTTTATTTATAGTACTCATGGGAACATTCTAGACTCCTAATTAATTTGAAAATTGTCACCCATCCTATTAATTGTAGACTTCTCCCAACTACCCTATTAATTTTAGACATCTCTAAAATATTGTAGATTTCTTCCAACTACCTATTAATTATAGAAAACTCTAGAATATTGTAAAAAGAATCAATTTTATTTTCAACACCATTTGCAATAGTTATCTTTTCTAAGGGTTTCTCATTCTATTGAGTAGGTATTAAACCTTTTGTTTATACATTTAACCTATGCTCTTAAGTCTATTGAGTCTATTAAAACTATGGTTGTAAAACTTTCTCCTTTGATAATTAAAGCTATTTCACTATACCATTCATGGGTAGTTATTAAGCTTAATAAATTAATATATATTTCTTTTCCTTTTAATTCTAACAACTGATATTATAACGAGATATCATTTACTTTTAATATTTGTATTTTTTGTTTAAGATTTTTAATTTCTTTTTGTAAGTCTTTTTAGGCTCTTAAATCTATGGTAAATATCTTTCGCATTTATTGGTTCCACTCTTTCTTGAACCTCTTCACTTTTTTTTATTGGATTATTTAGTTGTAATAAACATTCTTTTTTTAATGGTGAATCTTTTAATTTATGTATTATTCAAATAGTGTACTAGTTTGATTTTTTGTTAGCATATTTATAGTTTTACAATTTATACAATTGGGTAAACTAGAGTTTAAACATTGATTATATTCCCTTTCTTTATTTGAATGTTCATTAGAGCTTTTTGTTGAAGATCCCACATCGACTAAAGACGAGGTCTTTCAATAGTTTATAAGTGGGTGCAAACCTCACCTTACAAGTCGGTTTTGTAAGGTTGAGTTAAGCTTAAAGTTCACTTCTGATATACTTCTAAAGGCTGCAGTTACTGTGGAAAGACAAGGCATGTGATTGATACATGCTATAGAAAACATGGTTTTCCATCTCAGTTCAAGTTTAAAAATCAGAAAGCAGACTGTAATAATACCCAAAAAAATCATGAAGGTTCAAGGTCAGAAGTTCATTCTCAACAAATTGGTTTTACTCCTGAGCAATATCAAACATTGTTGGCCCTTCTATAACAGTCTAAATCCAATGACAATGCCTCTAATCAAATCTCTATCATTCCTTCCAACACAACAACACACACTGATAATAAATTTCTCTCTTCCTTTAGTTATTGGATTCTTGATAGTGGTGTTACTGATCATATTTGTTCATCCTTGACTCATTTTACTTCATATAATCAAATTAATCCTATCTTTGTCCAAGATAATGTTTTGTATATTCCTAACTTCACTTTTAATCTTCTTTCAGTAGCAAAGTTAATTGATAATTTATCTTGTGTGATTATTTTTTATTCTAATGATTGTCACATTAAGGACAAAAACTCTTTGAAAATGATTGGATCAACTGGGATGCAAGATAGACTTTATATACTCAGGGTCCCTTCTTATCAAAACCTTCAAATCAAACATGTCAAATCTCGACATATCACCAATGTTGTCAATTTTACTACTAGTGATCTCGAAAACCTTTGGCATTTTCGGTTAGGGCATGTTTCAAACAAATCTATTGATGTTATCAAAAATAAATTTTCTTTTGTTAAATATAACTTTGTTTGTGATGTTTGTCATTTTGCAAAGTAAAAAAGACTTCCCTTTCGTCTTAGTACATCTAAATCTAAAAAATGTTTTGATTTGATTCGTGTTGATATATGGGGACTGTACTCAATACCATCAATTCATGGTCATAAATATTTCTTGACTATAGTTGATGATCATTCGAGGTACACATGGATTTTTCTTTTAAAACAAAAATCTGAAGTTGTCAAGATTTTGGAAAATTTTGTTACTTTTGTTAAACACAATTTGAGACAACAATAAAAATAATAAGAAGTGATAATGGGTCTGAATTTTTTCTGACTAATTTCTTTGCCAACAAAAGAATAGTACATCAAACGTCTTGTGTGAATACTCCACATCAAAATAGTATATTTAAAAGGAAACATGGTCATATTTTAAATGTAGCAAGAGCTCTCATGATACAATCTCATTTACCCAAAATTTATTGGTCATATCCTGTGATACATGCTTCCCACACATGTTTTAAATGATTTTTCTCCTCATGAGATGCTTTACAAAAGTGCATCAGATTTTAATCAATTAAAGGTGTTTAGGTCTTTATGCTATTCTAATACTTTGCCAACAAATAGAAAAAAGTTTGATCCAAGGGCATCAAAACGTGTTTTTATTGGTTTTAAAATAGGAACAAAAGGATATGTTTGGTTGAATATTCAATCTAGAGAAATTTTTGTGTCTAGGGATGTTTTTTTTATGAACATATTTTTCTATATCAAAAGGTTGAGGATACTAGCAATAAAAATGGAAGTCTTAACATTCTTTATCAAATTCCTTGTACCGAAGACCAACCTGTTTTGAGTCAACCATCACAAGCCATTTTTGTACTCATTTCACCCTGTGATAATGTAGAAGGCAGTAGTAATAATGACCATGAATCAAACATTGAGGTTCCAAAATAAATTTGCTCCCATAGTGACCAAAACCTTAATGAAGCTCATGAAACAATACAATCAATTTGAATGAGTACCCAAACAAAAAGACCATCTGAGTATCTAAAGGATTATCATTGTAATCTTAATGTTTCCAATACATTTTCAAAAGTTAAATATCCTTTGAATTTAGTTTGTTTTATAATAAATTATCACCTTCTTACACATTTTTTTGTTATGTCTATTTCTTCACATGTTGAGTCAAACACTTATTCTGAAGTTGTGAAACATGACTGTTGGAGAGAGACTATACAGTGTGAGATATCTGCTTTGGAGTCAAATCAAACATGGGAGACTGCTCTTCTTTCCAAGGATAAAACTACCATAAGTTGCAAATGGGTATTTAAAATAAAGTATAAGGCTGATGGAACTATTAAGAGGTATAAAGCAAGGTTAGTGGCAAAGGGATACACACAAATAGAGGGCATTGACTACCTTGAAACTTTATCTCCAGTAGCAAAAATGACCACTATAAGGTTGCTTCTTTCTCTAGCTTCTATTTATAAGTAGGAATTGAAATAGTTAGATATAAATAATGCTTTCTTGCATAGAGAGTTGAAATAAGATGTATACATGGTTGCTCCTCCTAGTTTGACTTCTATTCAACCAAGACAAGTTCCTAAATTAAAAAAGGCTTTATGTGGCCTGAGTAAGCTAGCAAGGAGTGGTTTGCTAATTATCAATTTTTTTTATTTCTGAGGGATATACTCAATCTATGAATGATCATTCCTTGTTCATTAATTCTTCTGAAAGATATTTTACAACAATATTGGTGTATGTGGATGATATAATCTTGGCAGGAAATGATAAGGAAAAGATTGATCGAATTAAACAAGCTTTGAATAAAACATGCAAGATCAAGGATCTTGGAGATTTAAGATTTAAAAAGGGATAATGATGAATCAGAGGAAATATGCATTGGAATTATTAAAAGATGCAGGTCTTTTAGCCTGCAAACCTGCAAACACTCCTATGGATAATCTTGTTAAATTGTCTTCTACTGAAAGTGTGTCTTTCACAGATCTTCATGCATATAAAAGGATGATTGGAAGGCTTATGTATCTCACTAATACTCGACCTACATAACCTTCTTTGTTCAATAACTTTCTCGGTTTCTTGATAAGCCTACAATTTCTCACTATAATGCTATAATTAGAATTTTCATATATATTAAAGGAGTTCCAAGTCTTGGCTTATCTTTCTTTTCCAACAGTTCTGTTTATTGATTAGGACACATGCAGTGATTCAAGACAATCAGTGGCCGATTTTAGTATGTATCTTGAAAATTCTCTTATATCATGGAAATCAAAGAAGCAAGGAACAATATCAAAGAGTTCCTGTGAAGTTGAATATAAGCCACTGGTCACTGTTACATGTGAAATTTAATGGCTAAATTATCTTCTTCAAGATTTCAAAGTTTCTTTTGAGCAACCATCTCTTTTATATTGTGACAATGACTCAACAAGATACATTGTAGCAAACCCAGTGTTTCACGAGCGTACGAAACATATAGAAATAGATTGTCACATTGTTAGAGAAAAATTGAAAAAATGTCTCATCCATTTGCTTCCCATTTCTACTACAGAGCAACTAGCAGACATTTATAACAAAGCCTTAGGTCCTCAATCTTTCAATATTTGCTCAACAGCTTGCGGGGAGTTTCAGAGGATATAGATACAAGGCTTCTAGAAGGAAACTAATATTAATTATGTGATTTTGTCTTTATGATAGAATCAAATTACCATCAATTCTGTTTATTTGGTTTTATGACATTATCAAATTGTAGTAATTTTATTTTGTTTTCTTTATTTAACTAAACCCGGAATGGGGTACATTACTTGTATATATTCAGTTATATACTTTTGATCAAAATAAGAAAAATAGAGAATATCTTCATTCTCATATCCCTTGTTCATTTTTGTTCATCTATTTATTTTCATAAAGTCCACTTCTAATATGGTATCAGAGCCTATCCTAGCAAGGTTGTTGGGCTTATCAGGGCACCCGCTATCAGACTATCCTTACATATAAGTTTCAGCTAGTTGAGGAGTCTCAGCGTGAGGAGGTGTGTTGGAGATCCCACACCAACTAAAGATGAGGTCTTTCAATAGTTTATAAGTGAGTGCAAATCTTACCTTACAAGTCGATTTTATAAGGTTGAATTGGACTTAAAATTCACTTCTAATACTTTCTTGTTCTAATTATTATATTTCTAACTTATTATTGTAATCGTCATCTAAAATTAATTAAAATGTTTAATAAACTTTGCTTTATGTTTTCATCTTCTATTTGTTTTTCTTAAACTATTTTGCAACTATTGGCATAATGAACCTACTCTTCCACATTTTTAACCTCCACATTTTTAGCCTACGTTATCTTTTTCTTTAGTTTTGTATATTTAGATTTTCTAGTTGGTTTGTTATCTTGGAATTGACTAACTGGTTTACTTTGGGTATAGGGTATTTTTTTATAAGGTTTTCTTCTTACTTTTTCTTGCCATTTTACTATTTTTTTCTTGTTAGCACTTGGTGCTTTAATGGGTTACATTCATATTGCCGGCAAAATCTGTTAATTATTATGCTTTCCTTTCTTAATTTACTTTGCAATTTAAAGTTTGTACACACTTGTATTCATGTATATATTATGATATGTATTTATCCATAAGTTAAAGAATCATATGATATTGCTTTACGATAATGTCTTTCTAATCATTTTAATTTTTTCTGAAAATAATTTTGATAATTCTATAAATCTTTCTTTCCATAATTCTATAAATCCATATTCTCTTAGTGTTATTTTTGATAGAAAGTTTTATTTATACAATCTATAATCCAACATAGCTGCACAAGATAAGTTTGGAAATTCACTATTTCTTTGAATATTTGGATATCCTACAAAATTTTGGATTATTAAATAAATTAATGTAGATACAAAATCTTTTTGGTTTGTCTTGATTTTAACGCTGCTGAGAATAGTTGATTTATCTTGTTTGGTACAAATGTTATCCTACCAACCTTTCAGTCGAGTAATAAATACTTGTACTATGACACTAAAAGTAGATCTATGTTATAACCTTTTGTCTTATGATGAGTAGTTGCCATAGTCATTTGAAAAGTTAAATATGGTATTACTTGTTCAATCCATTAAGATTATGTAATCTCATTTTTTGAAAAAAGGAGTTTTGAATCATTTCTCCTTTTTCTTCAAACTTCACATTAACAGTGGTAGGCCTAGGTAGTTTTTAAGTTTCGGATAGGTTTTTATTTTATTAAGCTCTAATGTATTTATAGATGTTTTGTTTAAATTTTCTAATTTCTTTTCAAGTTCTTCAACTTTTAAGTTGATATCATTTTTCAATCTTAATGAATCTAATTATTTTTTTGGAACACTAAATAATTTATATATTAAATAATTTATATAATGATTTTAGGTCATCTTGAATTTCTTGAAATATCTTTGGTACTTAGAGAGTGATATTTTTCATTCTAATTAATTGTTTTGTCATGACACCTAAGATTGGATTTGAATAATTAAGTTGAAAATGTAATTTTTTTTAATGTCTTTTACCTCGACATTTCTATCTTTGTTTTTAATGTCTTTATAAAGACTAACTTGTTTTTTTATATTTTTGGATGATTGTATTATAATACCTTGATGTGGAAGATATTCTAACTATATGATCTCATTAATTATAGTTTTTCAGGTGTTAATGGACATAACTTTTTTTATTTAATGGATATTCTCAATCTCGTTATAGTTTGAAAACCAATAAAAAAGGTAGAGACTTATTTCATCTTGGTTGAGATAATTATAAAATGTGATTCTAAAATTTTCTCTTTGGGTTTAAGAATATGTTTAAAATACCAATCTCTTTTATTTTTATTATATATGGCTTTAAAAAAATTTCTAATCCAACTTTTATGTATTTTAAAGGGGTTTTCTCTAATTAAGGTATTCAATACTTGTGAAGTTGTTAGAGAATACTAAGGAGAGTATGATTTTTTAGATGTTGCATATATCAATTTACTTACCTTACCAGAAATATTATATTATTTAATATTTTTAAATCTAAATTTATCGTGGTTCTCTTATATAACATGTGAAGTTATTTTATTTTGAAAGATGGTGTTCTATTTATTTTTAATCTAACATAAGAGCTTTTTTGAATTATTTCTCTAATTTGAGTATTATAATTTTTTTTTCTTCTATTATATTTTCTAACATCCATACTTTAAGATTTTTTATTATTATTTCTTCATGACTAATCTTTTAAGAATTTTTACTAATGATTTTCTAAGATTGACTTTTATCAGTATTGTTTCATCTTTTAGGGAAGATCTTTTTAAGGCTTTGTAGGTATATTATATTCTTGTGACTTTATAACAAATTCTATATATTATTTGAATTGGTCCAGATAACTCATCTACTATCTCATATGATATTTGACATATAATTTTATTGCATAACAAGTCTTATCATTTTTTTATATTCATGGAGAAATTTAAATAACAACCAAAGAAAACAAAGTTATCATGAATATTACTTTCTAATATGAAAATTACTTTCTAATGTTGCTATTCTAGAATTATTGAATTTCTTGAGTCTAATATCTCTTAACATCATTAATGTTAGGATATTTATTTTTAATTTAGGTTTGACAGTGACTTAAATTAATCCTAAATTATTAAAACTATATTAATCTTTAATATGTTAATCTAGAAAGGTTTGTTACAAAATATTTATAATTTTATTGTTTTTTTTCTCGGTAACTATATTCTATATATATTTCGTCTTGCTTTGAAGAGGACCAAAAATTATGTTATTTATATATTTCACATTTTCTTATTATTAGTATTTACAAATTATGTAAAGAGTTTTCTATCTTAATTATTTATAATTCTTTTTCTTTATAACTTTTTGATTTAGAGGAGGAAACTTCTCGTTGTGGAATTCTAACCACTATCGGTTTATCTTTGTTTCTTAATCCTAAATCACTAAAGTTTTTAAAAATTTTGGTATTGTCACTCTTTGTTTGGTTTCTACATTAGACCAACGAATTTACTATCTCTCTTAAGTTTTACTACTGGTTGACCAACATATACACACCTCTCAGTGTTATAATAAAACCTTTGAAAGAATGAAGAGTAATAAAAAACCTGATTGCTTTAAGGATCTTTGATCAAAATCAAGTTCTAAATCGTTACTAGTTAACAAACAAAGTGATTTATCTCTTTAGTTTTTGCTCTAGTCGTTTAATATTGCTTTGATACTAAGCATATAATATGGGATTTTGAATTGATATGTCTTTTGTCTATATTTTTGTAATTTTCCTTTAAATTGGATTTGGACTATGGCTAAAACTCACACCAAATTGACAAATAATAAAATTAAAATCGCATTACATATTCTAATTATAACTCTAACAAAATAGGATATCATCATATCATTTACTTCCTCCACCAGAGATTCAAATATAAAAGTAGTATTAGAGCTTTTCTGTTTTAATATCATTAGTTAAATATCAATAACATTTTGAATAACCAGACTATGCAACATTATAAATAAAATAGTAAAAGAGATTTAAAGAACTTGAGTATGCAAGAACATTATAAACAAAATAGTAAAAGAGATTTAAAAGGCTTTTGGAAGAAATCTTACAATATAATGTAAATAACACCAAAAAAAATTTATTTCATAAGAGAATCATACATTACACAAACACTTTACCTTCCCTTTCCTATAAGGTTTCTTTATATATACATTAATACTGTGTTTGATAAGACTAATTAGCCAACACTTGTTACATCATTTTTTATTTTGAGACATTCTTTCTTATATTTTATTATGGTTAGAAGATTCCTTTTAACATAAGTACTTCTCGTATTATTGAAAGATTACTTTCTCTTGCCATAATATTTTTTACTCCTTTTTAATAATACATATCTTCATTTTATAAATATGAATTAAAGTTGAAAGATTTTCTTACTAAGATGATTTTATTTTATCCTTAAGTTAAAGTAATTTTTTTGAAAAATCTTTTCAAATTTATAAGATAAAACATGTTTTAAAATATATTCTTATTTATATTGTTTTGAATATAATCAAGTTCTTATGGAAAATCACTCCTTTTAATACAAATTTATTATCAATTTTTATGAAATAAATATTCCCTTTAGGAATGTAGTTAATGAATTTTAATAATCAATTCTTCATAAGCTAGAAGAAATTAGATTTATTTTATTTTTCTTATAGTTTGATAACTAAATTCATCTATTTCGAAGATTTCTGACAAGCTTAATTAAAAATATATCAATTATATATCATCACATTAAAGGAAATTTTAGTAAATCAAGATAGGAAAATTATTTCCATTTAACCATCTTGAATAAGACATGGTACTAATATCATCACATGATACCTATTGAAATTTTTAAGATCCAAAAGTATTATTCACATATTCCAAAATAAATATTAAGATTGAAAACATTACTTTTAAATTTTATAAAAATACAAAAGTATTTACAAAATATTACAACTCAAATTTACTAGATTTCTAAAGATTAAATAAATAGATTTAAACTTTAAAAACATTGGAAAACAATAATTGTCTTTTTATTATTTTTGTATGCCTCTTATACTATTTCACAAGATAACTTATAATTTTTAAATACTATTATTTCTTGTGGACCCGAAAAACTTGCAGATGCTGCCCCAGCCTCACTCACTCCCACTCTCACCATAAATTGTGACCCTTCTCACGCCAACCCTTTGTTCCTTTTTCTCTCTCGTTTTTCTCACAAAGTTTAGTGTTGGAGCTAACGCCACAGAGAGAGAACAATGATGAAGCCATCCATGCTCAGATCCCTCCACTCTGCCGCCACCAGGGGAGCCTCCCAGTTCTCCCGCCGTGGCTACGCTTCTGAGCCGGTGCCGGAACGCAAGGTCGCCGTTCTCGGCGCCGCCGGTGGGATCGGGCAGCCCCTCTCTCTTCTAATGAAGCTCAATCCCCTCGTTTCTAGTCTCTCCCTCTACGATATCGCCGGCACCCCTGGTGTCGCCGCCGACGTCAGCCACATTAACACCAGATCTAAGGTACCCCCGATCCATCCTCTTAACCCGATCGTACTGTTATGTTTTTTTGTCAAAATTATAGACGTTGCTGTGTTTTTGTGAGGTACCCTTTACAGGGTCGTCGTAAAGTTACGAGCTTTCTTTTGTGAGGTACCCTTTTGCGGGGTTCTTGCAAAGATTGAAGCTTTAATGTGATTTGATCTATGGTAGCGTGTCCTCGTTGTTGAGATTTTGTTACGGTGCTAAATTTAGTGTGTTTGGGTGTTGTTTTTTCAGAGGAATCGGGAACTCTGTAGGTTATAGTCTTTATAATTTTGTGATTAAGCTTATTTTGTAGATAAGATCATCTCCAGTTTTTTCTGAAACTGTTGATCTCGAGCCCCTTTATGGGGCTTAAGGATCAAATGACTTTATTTTACTTTAACGTTGTGGTATTATAATTCGATCCGTTTAGCTGAGATGTACTAATCTACTTTGTTTTTTTTTCATTTGGGGTTGAGTGGAGGGTTCAGAAAGGAAGTTTTACTGTAGTTTGATGTTAATATCAGAGTGAATTGTGTTATTTTCCTTAGTTGCATGGATCTACTCTTTTGTAGGTTATTTTGGCAAGTGTATATTTACTATGTTTTGCTGTTAATAGCAGGAGTTGCAATAATACACCCTTGTTGGGCCTAATTTTTAAAGAAAATGAAAACTTTACTGTAGTTTAATGTTGAGCTGTTTTCATGTTGTGTATTGATCTAACTTGCTTGAGCTCTTTTGCAACTATGTTCACTTTTTACTGTAGTGTAACGATGTAGTGCTAATGATCGAGCTTTTATTTTTTATTTTTTGTTAATTGGGATTACAGGTTGTGGGGTACCAAGGTGAAGAAGAGCTTGGCAAAGCTTTGGAGGGTGCAGATGTTGTTATAATTCCTGCTGGTGTACCCAGAAAGCCTGGAATGACTAGGGATGATCTTTTTAACATCAATGCTGGCATTGTTAAGACACTTTGTACTGCTATTTCTAAATACTGCCCCCATGTGAGTGTCTATTTCCTTGAGTTGTGTTTTCATTTATTTTGGTTGTTAGTAGATGTTGCTTACCACTGTTAGTGTTGTTTTGCTGATTTTTTCTGCGGAAAACATATATAACGGTTTAGGAAAATTTCATTAAGTTTGGTTTTGGATGATTATTCATTTTCTTTTATTTAGTTAATATGGATACACTGTTTAAGTGTTACGACACCAGATCAGAGAACATCACAAAAGCACCCAAAGGAAAACTCTTCCTTTCACACAGGTATAAATCCTGTCAAACTACAAAAAAACATCACATAATCCCCAAAACCCCAAGATTGGTCTTAATATATAGACCAACCTCCACACTAACAAACAACCCCGCCTAACAACATTAACTGTCACTACATTTATTTAATTTCATTCTAAAATACACCATCCACATCTTTTCCTTAACCTGCTGACTCCTGTTGCCTAACATTAACAGTGACTATATTGTTCTAATCAAAATGTTTTGGGAATTTAATTGATATTAAAATTTGTTATTTTTAAGAAAATGGACTTTAATCCTGATTCAAACTCACAAAACTTGCTTGTAATACGAGATCCGTATCCACCTATGTACTCTGATTTAGCCATATCTCTCATTTCAATGACTTGACATCCTGAACGTAGGACTAGGGGAAATCTGACGGGGGTAACCTGATAGGCTTAATAAATTTGATTACGATTTTAGGAAAGTAACATTTAAGCATAAAGTAAACTTACAAAATAGGCTTGTAAGGTGAGGTTTGTACCTGTCTATTCATGATAAGTTAGCAATATCTCAGTTGATGTGATATCTTCCACATCTTAGAAGTTAGAACTTAATTCTAACTCAACCCTCGAGAACTGGCTTATAAGGTGAAGTTTACACACACATATATATATATATATATATATATATATATTATATAATTTGGTAATATTTTTAGTCGATATGAAATCTTCAATACACCCACGTTTAGTGGATTTCTTGAACCTTAGAATAGAGGAGGACCCAACTAGTAGTTCTTACAAATTTGACGGGGACAAACTCTGAATGGCTTTGATGTTGTTTTAAAAGAAAGTGGACTTTAAGCTAGTTGTTTGTAAACTGAGGTTTGCAGTCACTTGTATATTATAATTTTGCCATATCTGTAGTTGATATGTGATTTTCAACCCTTATAATGGTTGATAGTACTATTGAGTGGTTGATATGAATTCTTTTCCCACCCACTAGAATTATAGGATTTAGTAAATCAAAATGTAGTTGTGTGCATGTCCTGTTTTATATTACATATGATGTCTTGTAGTCTTTTATAGTATGATTTTGATTGAATACTGAATATTTTTATCTTTGGAATCAGGCTCTTGTTAACATGATAAGCAATCCTGTGAACTCCACTGTTCCTATTGCTGCTGAAGTTTTCAAGAAGGCTGGAACATATGATGAGAAGAGATTGTTTGGTGTAACCACCCTTGATGTCGTCAGGGCAAAGACTTTCTATGCTGGGAAAGCCAATGTTCCAGTTGATGGTAAGTCTACAGTAACAAATTGCTTTAGTGTCTTGCTTGGGTAGTGTTTTATTTAGTGACCTACTGATGGAACAAATGAGGCAGATTGTTTGATGTCAGATTTCATTGTAATGTTTGTGTGAAGAAAATTCTAACAAGAAAACTAAACTGAAGTGTTTTTTCGCAAGTGGGTAGGGGTGGATCCAAGGGTTGAAATTGGATAATGTAATTCTTCATTTGAAGAACAATTTGTATATAGTTGTAAATAACATTTGATTTCATTTGGGTTTGTTTATGTTTCTGCAGGTGTCAATGTACCTGTTGTGGGTGGCCATGCAGGCATTACTATTCTACCCCTATTTTCTCAAGTACCTCCCTGCTCTATAAATATAATTTTCCTCCCTGAAATCTAATGTATTTGCCTTGCTTGATACGTATACACTGAATCCTTCTAACTGTTTTTCACTTGTATAGGCTACACCACAAGCCAATCTTGATGATGATACCATCAAGGCTCTTACAAAGAGGACTCAAGATGGAGGAACAGAAGTTGTGGAAGCCAAGGCTGGAAAGGGTTCTGCAACTTTGTCAATGGCGTAAGTCTGGCATTAACTAATTATTAATCTTTATAGTCAGTTTATTCAGAGAAGATGATTGATACTAATGCAAGAGTATGGTCCAACCGTAGAATTTGTCATTTATTGATGTAATATCTAATCTTGCATTTTTAATTTATTATGTTCCTTGCAGCTATGCTGGTGCCCTATTCGCTGATGCTTGTCTCAAGGGCCTCAACGGTGTCCCAGATGTTGTTGAGTGCTCATTTGTGCAATCCACTGTCACTGAACTTCCTTTCTTTGCTTCCAAGGTCACTGAACTGCAACCATTTTATTGTGTGTTTCAAATTTTACTTCTCTCTGTGCTTAAAGAGGAGGCTGTTTGATTTTAGAAAACTACATATCTTTGTGTAGAATTAGTGAAACAAAACATACAACAAGTAAAAATAAGGTGACATTTTATAAATGTAAGTGTGAACAGATTGTTTCCTCAAACCAAACAGTCCCTAAAATTCATATATATTCACCATGCATATGACCTACTTGCTTTTAACCTCTATTGTTAGACTGGTTAATTTGTCTCCAGTCATAGAATGTCTCCAATTGAACTGGTCAAAAGCTGGAAAAACTAGTTCAATGTTGGTCAACAAATTAAAACAGAAAAGGTTTGGAAGTGTTATTTTTTACCTTTTTTCCTTAAATAAATAAAGAATGTTAAGTATTTTGTTATGTTTAAAAAAAATAGAACATTAAACCTAAATATTATGATTTATTTGATTGTGTATATTTTGAATGTTAAAAATTTTTATAATGGTATTTTTAGTTTCTATTATTATTAATTTAACATTTACACCTGTTCAACCATGGTTCGAGTCAACAACCGATGAGTGAACTGGTGTTTTGTCCGATTTAGTGACCGGTCCGGTGCCTTGACCGGTTCAATGGTTAATCTGGTTTTCAAAACATAACTTTTATCCATGTTGGTTTGCTGCCTATTGCTATTGACAGCATGATAAAAATGTGTTGCAGGTGAGGCTTGGAAAGAATGGTGTGGAGGAAGTTCTGGGGTTGGGACCTCTCTCTGATTTTGAGCAACAAGGCCTAGAGAGCCTTAAGGGTGAACTCAAGTCATCAATTGAGAAGGGAATCAAATTTGCCAACCAGTAATTGAACATCACATATGTGTCTGCTAGGTAACTGGATATTCCTTTAAGAACCAAATCAAATTTTGCAATCTCAGAACCATTGTTGTATCATTGCCGGCAGTGGTGGCGGCTTTGTTGTTTTGTTTAGAGTAGTAGGTATACGCCATGGTTTAATAATTCAACTCTGAGAGCATTTTGTTAAGGGATTGATCAATCTTAAAACCAGTTTTTAGTGTTGGCCATTCAATTAATAATTGTCCCTTTTAACTGTGGTTTCACATAATGTAATTGCAGGGTGTTATACCCTTTTTCCTTGTTTGATTCATTGTTTTAGTTGTGAAAGGTTTTTAAACCTTGTTGTGAGTTGAGGTCAGTAGATGAAAATTGGACTTTGTTGAAGTTTGATTAGTTTTTGGAGTGGTAGTACTACACATTTTGACATGTTTTTTCTTATATGGTTAAAATTTTTAAAAAACTATAAAATCATATAGGTGGTTTTTAAATAAAAGTGAGATTCTCATTGTTCTGTATTTTTTAACAAGTTTTAGTAAAAAAAATTTCCAATTCTTGGACTAAGAACAATAAAGAAAAAGCAAGAACTGATTATTTTCTGATATGATGCTTAAATACTGAATATATTTTATGCCTAAATTGGTCATAGAATCCAATACCTTGTGTTTTACATATAAGAAAATGTCGGTAATTTTTAAGGACTTCTGTTTTGATATGAAAAAATTGCAATTGTTACGGTTGGAAAAGTGGACAAGAAGGAAACGTTAGCCTTGCCATGCAAAATTGCTTAATCCTTTACAGAGTATTTGATATATACAAGACAATCATTGAGCATTCAGTGATTGGTTTTTCGAGTTTAATAAGGATGCGAACGACGAACATTAGTGTGCATCATTTTACCTTTAAAATATACTTATTGCCATTCATCTGACGGACCAAATAAAAAAAAAAAAAGCAATGTAAGTCAAACCATTATTTAATTGGCTATAAAATTATAATAATCGATCATATATCGTAAGGCCGTCATTCCAGAAATTTAATTGAATTAATATTTTATTAATCACTCAACCAGTCATAGGTTTTGTTGAAGGATAAAGAGTATTATTTCCATAATTATTTTCTCCATCAAATCATTTTACTTCTAAAAAATCTTTTAACTCTACTAAGTAAATGTATTGAACTTTATTTATTTTTTCTTTTCAATTTGGGGGACAATGATGAACCTCGATGAACCTCCATGGCTATAGCTGGGTGAAACTTGTAATGGTGAATGGGTGGAGAATTGGCGTTGGAATGAAGTAGCTTTAAGCATGGAAGACAAAGTGTTTCAATGGAGGAAAATGATCTAGAAATGGAAAGGAAGAGAAAAGAGGTTAGACTAACTCTTCAAAGGTAATGATTTAGAAATAGAGAGGAAGAGAAAAGAGATTAGACCAAACTCGGGTTAATGCATCTAAAAAAAGTTTTGTATTATCTGCTGTTGTGGTGGTTATCACATTATATAAACTTGTGTTGCTGCCCAAGATTGAACTTGGAACCTTTAGGTGTAACAACATGATAACCACCACTACACCACAACAGTGAGTTATACAATCTCCAATACAATTTTTGCGGGTTGTACAACCCACAATGCATCTAAAAAAAATTTTGTATTGCGGGTTATACAATCCGCAATGTATTTAAAAAAAATTTTGTATTGCGGGTTGTAGAACCCACAATGTATTAAAAAAAAAATTTGTATTGCGGGTTGTATAACCCGCAATGTATTTAAAAAAATTTTGTATTGCGGATTGTAGAACGCACAATGTATTAAAAAAAATTTGTATTGCGGGTTTGTGCAACCCGCAAAGTGGGAAAAAAATGAATCGCACTTACCATTAATGAGGGTTATTTTCGTCATTTTCTCAAGGTTAAAATGGAAATATGTTAAAATTATGGAGGTGCAGGAAGTCACTGTGGAGGTGCAAGAAGAATCAGTCCTATATGACTCTGTGTATTATTTTTGCTCCTACCGTGAGCCTAAAATACAAAATCTAAATGAAAACTATGAAGGCCCATTACATGATCCAAAAAGAAAAATTAACTATACCACTGATAAATCAATGGTCCAAATTGATAAGAACTTTACTGTGTCGAGTTCAACTGAGTTTCACTCTTTTTAGATTTTTCTAATCATTATCCTTGCGGATGAGCCTTTATTAAGACTTTTTCTATGAAATAATATGCATTAAAAAAATTAGAAAAATAAGTAAAGTTAAAATGAAAACAAATAAAATAAAAACTAGAATCATTTGGTTGAATAAAAATAAGAAATGGAGGGAGAGAATTAGCAACAAGAAAAAAGCTGTTTGAAAATAGTAAAATAAGAGTCGCAATTTTTTTTTAATTTTTTCTTTCATTTCTCTTTTACCCTAAATACCAATATTATTTATTTTTCTTTATCCATATTTATCCACCCTCGACCAAACTCACCCTTAACTTCCTTTTTGGGAGATATGTAGTTATACTTTTACTCTTTCTGATGTTTACCTATTTTCTAATCTTTAAAAAATTTGGTTAAAATATATTTTTTGTTTTGTAGAACGAATTAATTTTCATTGAGTTATATAAAGTTATTTATTTATTGTAAAATGTAAAATAATTACTTTTAGTCATTTTAAAATGTGTCAAGTTTTGTTTTTAATTCCTTTAAAATATTTTGTTTTGATTTTCATTAATTTTAAAATACTTATTTTAGATCCTAATATTGATTATTGGACAAAGAAATAACATATTTTACATATAGTAAGAGCTTGGTACACATTAATATTATATCAATATATATATATATATATATATATATATATATATGATTTGTTAATTAAATTTCTTTTACAAGCAAATGGTTAATAATGTCACATAATACTAGAGATAAAATGAGTGGTTTTTAATTTTATAGAGGCTAAACACAATTTTTTTTTTACTAAGGACCAAAGTTAAAATATGTATTTTATGTAAATTAAAATACATACTTTAAGTAGGAATAGAATAGGGTGAAAGTAAGTTTGACTATACTCATTTTTTTCTTGAGGTATCATCCTTATTTTCAAAATAAAAAATTATACTCATACATCTTGGATATAAAATTTGTTTTTCATTTTCAGTCGTGTCGACTAGTAGGTAAATCTATACTAGTATGTATACATACTTTGACATTATTTGAAATGTTAATTAAATAGTTTTTATAAAGAAAACATAATGCTAATAATTGAAATTTCATGACAACTACAATATATATTATTTTGCAAAATATTAAGAGGAAAAATACATTAAGGATTTGAGTAAACTTATTGAATATCAAATGAGTTGAATGTTGAAAGAAATAATGAAAAAATTATTTAATGAAAGAAGAATTAAGAACTAAAAAAAAGAAGATATGTTTTTTAAATTACCTAATAAATTAAGGGTTTACCATAGACCCTAAATTGATAATCAAACATTTTCGAGTAACAAAAATAAATAAAAAATAAAAATACTAAAAAGAAGCAAAATTGATCATATGAGTATCCTAGAAATGATTTAATTAATAAAATTGAGTTTACATCTCTAGAAATGCTATACATGTTTTAAGAAAATCGCATATGGGGGTATTTGAGGTGTGATGAGAAAGAAAATAACTTGGAGATAAGTGAATTTGGTAAATACTAAATGAGTCGCACAATAGAAAGAGATATTGAATACTTGAGTAACAAAAGAAAAGTTTATCAAATGAAATAAAATAAATGATCAAAGAAAAAAAATTAAAAATAAGTTTTTTTACGTTATCTAATAAACTAAGATTTATAATAATTTAACGAAGTTAGGTATGAGAATGAAAATGAGATGGGTATGTACCCATCCAATATCTAATTTAAAAAATTAGGCATTACCAATAACTATACCAATACCCAAATAGTGTAAGAATTTTAGTCAAAATTAAGATAAATTCAAACCATACTCATGTAAACATAAATTCAAATCATACCCATGTAAATAAATTTATTTGCCATCCGTAATTTTAAGTAAACTAGTAATATTTAACTTTTCAAGAGTTAAATTGTTTAGATTTGTTTTGAGTCAAGTGGAACGCTAATTATTTCGATAAAAGAGAGTTAATAATCAATATCTTGAAATGGAAAAAACAAGGAAGATAATCAACATATGTTTGGTTTATAGACGTTCAACAAATGGAAGTTGGAAGTTTAAACGTGATTAGGATGTACACCCAAATTAAATCATCATCATAGATAATACTTTTTTTTTTTTTTTTTTTTTTCTTTTTTTTTTTTTTTTTTTTTTTTATCATCCATTCATATTTTCTTTTTATTTCTTCTCCTTACTAAACTTATCCTTTACATTTTACCAATGTTTTTGGAACACTGATTACCATTACCTTATTAAAATGTATGACGTTTGCTTAATTGTCAAACAAACATGTTCATAAGCTCCACCAAAAACCATCACGAGATGTGAAATTTTCCTTGAACAAGTTTTGCTTTGGACCAACTCATTAGACACTCAAACTTGCCTTTTCCGCAAGAATATTGGTGTAGCGTGGGTGGTATAGTAAGAGAGGCATGCTTCCACTTTGTACTAGGCACTAGCTATTAGAGGCTATGAAATTCATGTTGGGTATCCAAGTGTGAGTCTAAGTCTCACATTGGATAAAAATGAGAAAGTTAAGCAATATTAAGAAAGAAGACGCATAAACCTTGTATGTTGGGTCCATTTCTCATTTTTATGAGATCTCCTCGGTTATGCCCTCTCGAATTCTCCCAACAAGTGGTATCAGAACTGAAGGTTCGTGCCGCCGTTGTCGACATGACAGTGACCGGCTCATATGAGATGAGGAGTGTAGAAGAGGGACTCTCACTTGAGTGGGAGATTGTTGGGTATCCAAGTGTGAGTCTAAACCTACTACCTTAAGGTTTTGGGTTGACGGTGTCATTCCCTTGTATGTTGGGTCCATTTCTCATTCTTATGAGATCTTTCCGGTTATGCCCCCTCGGATTCTCCCAACAATTCCATATATCTTTTTATACACTTTGATAAGAAGCTTTATCGAGACATACATGAAGACAACTTCATGCATATTTTGCTGCAAACGATCAAGAGTCTATCAATGTCTCAAATGTTTGATATTTACAGCAATAATGGAGGGGGTTTGCTTATGTGCATATAGAAATTGTCTTATTGGTAAGAAAATCTGGTTCTAGTTATGGTGACGGAGAGATCAAGAAGTTCATGTTCCTTCATGGAAATTGTTTCTATTCTTCTTCATCATTTAATATCAAGAACTTTGGTCGTGTCTATTTCTTTAACTTTTTTGTTGTTCATAATTATTCTTCCTTGTTCTTGTATTGTTCTTAGGAGCTTGTGATTTTGATTTTGGAATCTTAAAAGTTATATTTAGAGTCATGTTTATTTCTTTTATATGTTCAACATTCTTCTAAGTTGTTCTAAAATTCTTGGTCATTTTACTTACATATAAAAAAGATTTAGCACCAATTATCTTTGTTTCATGTATTTGAGTTCATGTTTGTTACAAAACCATTAGCAAATTTTTAAAGTTAGAATCCTAATTGTTTTGTGTTGACTGAGACATATGATCCTTTTTTTTTGTGTTCTTGATTGAATCTACTTATTAGAACATGATGAACACAATTGTTTGTTCAATTCGAAATTGAATTAGTAAAATCATTGAGTTCCTCTTCAAATGTCAAAATTAGAAGGCATAGTCTAAAAAGGTAAATAAAGAAAGCAAAGGAAAGGAAAGAAAAGAAAAACAAATAAAACAAGAAAAAAAGTGGAAAGGCTGAGCCTCATACATACTAAATGGCAAAAGAAAAAAAGCAACTAATACAATGCAATGTTTTTTATGCGAACTTTCACACTTAGTTAATCTTTTGGATTAAATTCATGTCCAATAACAAACATTTTAGACTATATATAAACTAAATTTCCAATTTATGTTGCATTTGTGTTCTTAAATTCAACTTGCATTTTATTTCATTTTGTTAATAAATTCTAGAACTTTTAATCATGAATTTCTTTTTTGTGTGCTAGCCTTTAAATTACATTTAATTGTAGTCTTTCTTTCTTTGGAAAAGATAATGTAGAAGATTATTTATATTGGGAGATGAAGGTAGAACAATATTTTACTTTACACCAAATTCACGAGGATAGAAAAGTATCCATGAGACTTCCATGGAAAGAGAGAAGAGAATTCAACATGAGCCTCCAATTAGATATTGGAATGAGCTTAGGAGTGACTTAAGTAGGAGACATATGCTCTTATATAATGAGAGGGAGTTGATGGACAAACTCCAAAGAATCCAACCAAAAAAATATGAGTATTGTGGAGTATAAGCAACAAATAGAGTTGCTCATGACGAGAGTTGGGATAAGGGAATAGGCAAAAAACTACCATTGTTAGGTTCCAAAGTGGTCTCAACCTATAAATTAGGGATGAAATTGAACTTTTACCTTATAGAGATCTAGGTGAGTTAATTCAACTTTGTGTGAGGGTGGGACAACAAATCAAGAGAAGACCTACCACTACGATGGACTACCCTACAACTTCAAAAGCTAAGAGGGACTTTAAGAGGGAGGGTTAACCCTCCAAATTAACACTAAGTACGAGAGGTCAAAAGAAAAAAAAAAGAAAAAGAAAAAGAAAAAAGAGAAAGAAAAATATAAGCAAAAATATAAGAGGGAGGACATATCTTATTTGGTAGGTCATGACAATATGATCATCAATCTATTCGTGACGGTCTCACCAATGAAATAGGTTTCATTTATAAAGAAAAGTCATAAGAAGTAAAATTTAAACCTAACTCAACCTTACAAAACCAACTTGTAAGGTGAGGTTTGTGCTCACTTATATACTACAAATTGACCTTATATCTAGTCGATGTGGGATCTCCAATGCAATCTAGTCACGCCGAGGCTTCCCAACTTATGTATGGATTAGATATTTAGTCCAATAGTGGTTTGAATGTGGGTGGTATGATAAGTCTATCAAACCTCATTAGGACAAACTTAGATATCATTTTAAGAAGTAGACTTTAGGTTTAACTCAACTTTACAAAATTGTCTTGTAAGATGAGGTTTCCATTTACTTATATACTATGAATTTGTCTTATCTCTAGTTAATATGAGATCTTAAAAAAAAAAAAGATAATATTGTGTCCACTCACACCTTAACAAATGAGATAAGACTAAATAAAATGAAAATAAAATTAAAAAGAAAATGAGAAAAAGGTTAAAATCTCTCTCTACAACCTAAAATAGAGAAAGACAAAGAATTAAGTTTCAGGCATAGTGTCTCCTATGATAAACCTGTTAAAAAATATTTGAAAAATAAAACTTTTACTTGAGCAACCTCTTTTCTTCATTCTCTTGTGTAAAAAACACTTGTTGACACTTGGTAGGAACTTGAATCTTTACCAAAAGGTAATACAAAACTATTAACAACTTTATTCTTTTACTTTCTCTTTCTTTTACTTTTATGTATAACTTTTCCTTTTATTTTGCTTTTATTATTCTGCCACTTTTTTTGCCATGCCCACAGTTGTCGCTATCTGATTATGCTATTCTCTTTTGCTACATGCTTTTCATCTTAACTTTTGTATTCACATTTTCCTTTTTTTCTCCTAGCCACGTTAAAAAAGAAAAATGTTAAAGAAGATCTTTTGTATTGGCATTTTCCTTTTTTCTCCTAGCCACGTTAAAAAAGAAAGATGTTAAAGAAGATCTAATGGGCTGGGCTCAAGAAAAATCATTTTTTTTTCTTTAAAACGAAAATTAAAGGTAAAAAAACGTCATGTGGATATTTTTAAACATCAGAATTCTTTAATCAAAAAGAAAATATCACTTTTTTTTTTATTTTTGTAATATTTTTAAAAAGCAATTTTTTTAGTTTTCTAGTTTTCTCGTTTTATTGATTAAAAAATTTTCATTTTTTTATTTTTTAAATTAATTTTGAAAACATTTTTTAATTTTTATTTGATTTTTAAATAATATAAAATAAATATATAACAAAATAAAAAATATAAAAATATAAAAAATTGTTTTTTAAAATATTACAAAGCTAAAAAAAGGAAGTTGTATTTTATTTTTGATTAAAAAAATCCGAACGAAATTAAGTGTTGATAACTATTCTTCTCCACTTAAGTTTTACTAGATAATATGAAAATTTAAAAATTTTGTACTATCATAATAAAAAATAAGTAAAGATAGAAATATCAATTTCACTCAAATTGTGGAAAATAAAAATTTAAAGGTGTTAGAACATTGGGATCAAGGGAAAGAGGTGTTGAAACATCGATGTATAAAAGAAACAATGTGACGAAAACTTGGTGCAAGGAACAAGGTGCCAAAACCTTGATATACATAACAAATAAGAAGTCAAAATCTTGGAATGCAGAAGAAACTATGTGTCAAAACCTTGATATGCAGAAGAGACAAGGTATTGAAACCTTGGTGTAAGAAACAAGGTGCTGAAACCTTGATATGAAGAAGAAGCAAGGTGTCGAAACCTTGATGTAAGAAACAAGGTGTTGAAACCTTGATATGTAGAAGAAACAGGGTATCGAAACCTTGGTGCAAGGAACTAAGGCGTCAAACACATATTATTTTAATTATTATTAGAGACAAATTTTATTTACCTAAATGAAATTGAGTGTTGACATTGCTGAAAAATTCAACAAGGTACAATACTCCAAGAGTTGTATAAAAAAAGCCTACTATAGCCATTGAAGGTTTTCATGTTAGCAGACTTAAATTAGAAGAGTGATTTCTAACTTTCAACATTGCATGGCATATACACCTAGGGGCAGTAATCATGCTTTATTCAATGAAGGTGATATGGTTCAGATGTACTAAAAAATTGAGGTTAACTGGATATATGTCATCGAGGATCATATGCTAAAGTCCAAGCACCTTCCATATTACCATTTTCCTTATGTTGTTCTGGTGTCCCAGTTTATATATCATTTTGGAGTTAATCTAGAAGGAGAACTAAAAGAAACTAACAAAATCACCAGTGTCACTCCAAGGATGATAACCACTGGACCTCCAAGGATGATGATGAGCATTTGCTACACCTGGTGAAGCTTTTCCAAGTAACATGAATGCTGATAATCACATCATCACTAATATCATACCCTATGTACCTCATGTAGATTGTGGTACACCTCTATCCTAGTATGAATAGACGTTGCTTGCTAGAATGGATTTAATGGCACCTGATAAGAGGGATCATCATGATTTTTGCACAACAAGGTTTCAACATTTAGACAATCAGATTAAGAGCATTTAGGAACAATTGGTTGAATTCCATTTTCCTGACGAACATTAGGATCATTTGCAAGCCTTTTGATCATTTTATTATCCATTTTTCACTTGATGTTTTATTCTTATAACTGAAAATTTTCACGTGTTGCTTTATGTTATTTCCTAATTTGATGAATTCAAAGGGGGAGCAAAAATTTTATGTTTATTTTGTTTTTGCTTTGGTGTGAGATTAACAATTGGAACATACTATCTCTAATCAACACATACCACACATTGATCAAATATTAGTAGATTGTTTGTGTTGTGTGAGATTTGATGAATCTAACTTTCCTTACAGATTTTTGCAAGATTTGGTCATCTTTCCTTGAAGATTCTATTTCCTGAACCAATAATTGCTATATAAATAGCTTAAGATATAATGGAAGATAAAGAAATATATAATACCTTCAAATGATGAGGGGAGAAAATGTTCTACAATTGAGACATGAAACTTTAATTTGGTATTTTATATATGTATATATAATTTTATTTCAAATTCTATTTTATAAGGTAATAATCGTAAATTATATATATAATAAATTCCGAGCACCTTATATATATGATAATATATATATATATATATATATATAATTTTTTTTTCTTTTATCGAAGGTGCTGAGATGAATGGTCGAGACCGAGATGGTTGGATGTCGAGTGGTTGAGAGGCCGAGTGTTGAGAAACCAAGAGGTCGAGAAGCTAAGTGTTGAGTGACTGAATTGCCAATTTATTTTACTTTACTTTTTATTTGTCTACAAATTTATATTTTATTTATAGTAAAAAAAATGTAACAAAAATAATTATATAATTACAAATTCTAGAATATTACATTTTACATTCTAAGAGTGGTTTTGGAAAACTTAAAATTGGATTTAACAATAAGTGTATCATATAGATTTAAAATCAATTAAATTTATATACATTAGTTTAATTGTTTGTGTAAGAATATGATCGAGAATAGTCTATCACCACTCGGATAATGATTTCAATGAGGATTAGAAATGTAGACAACAATATTAGTGCGTCTATGCATTCTCAATAAAACATAAATCTATATTATATCGAGTAAGATTTTATAATATTATATATTACATTACTATAGTACTACATTAAACTATACATCTTTCCTACTTAATATACATTAAACTTTTGATACAAACTTCACATATTACAGTACGGGAGAAAAAATATTGTTCAAGGGATTATTATAGGCTGTTGGCAGTAAGAAAAAAATAATGACTACTGGACCATCCAATACTAAGGGAATTTTCGGACTCTAGGTGAAGGTCATGGTTGAATGAGCTATCCCTCTAAATGATACAGAGTTTTCCACCATGTTGGTACTTCATCCATTTCAAGAGAAATATGCAGAGATGTCAGCAGTGAATGAATGAGGAAAATTAGGGGCATCCATTGCTTTCTTAAATTAAAGAATCAAGATTAACAAAGGAAATAACAAGAAAGTGATATATATATATATATATATATATATATATATATATATATATATATATTTT
>Ga0209489_104076_pt1 | contig 27440 bp, 13 predicted proteins | sample SiratrowhiteBW_FD_187527 | JGI IMG/M metagenome (GOLD analysis project Ga0209489, IMG submission 187527) | Root nodule microbial communities of legume samples collected from California, USA - Siratro white BW (SPAdes) (version 2) | ecosystem: Host-associated > Plants > Roots > Nodule | place... | reverse complement strand
TGTATGAGAATATATATATATATATATATATATATATATATATATATATATATATATATATATATATATAGTGTGGGAATAGAGTATGCATCTTTAAATTGAAAATAAAATCAGAATTCTTAAATGGAAAAATAAATTTTGAATCCTTAAATTGCAATAAATTTAAAAAATTTTAAATTGAAAATAAAATCAGAATCTTCAAATTGTAATAAACCCAAAAATCTTAAAATTAAAAAGAAAATCAAATCATAACTCTCAAATTGTAATAAATATGAAAGTTTTCAAATTAAAAAAAATATAGAATCAGAACCTTTAAATTGTAATAAATTTTAATTTTTTTTAAATATAAACTCAAAATCCAATCATTTTCAAATCAAAACTCTTAAATTGCAATAAATCTGAGAATCTTTAGAATAACAATTAATTAGAGGAAGTGCAAATAACAATTTCATTTTTTCTTTCTGTCACACCCCTAATGGATTGGACTTCACTAAACTGTTTTATTTTTCATCACACTGGGTCATAACTGTTTTTTTTTTCTCAATGAACCCATTAAATTGAGCTATAATCAGATCAAATCATTTTTTTGACTGAACCCCTAAGGGATTGGCTTCATTTAAATTTTTTTCTTTTCTCACTTTTTTTTATTTTTTTCTTTTTCTGCAATTTATTTTCAAAATGGAACCAAAATTTTCTTTTTTCTTTTTTCTATTTTTTATTTTTCATTTATAAAAATAACTTTATTTGACCGGACGAAAGTGGGTGTTGACACAAGATTGAAAGAACAAATGAACAATTAAATTTCATGAAAACTGAGATAGTTCAACTTTATATAGAGAAAGTTGCATCCTTGAAAAGGAAATATTTGAGTGAAACAAATAAAATTTTCCCCAATGATAAGGTTTGAATGATGGCTTGTTTTCTTTTTTTTCATGAGGTGGACATAAAGGATTGTCCTAATATAACTTTCTTCTCTGTTGCTTTATTCTCAGTCAAATTGTTGGTTGGTAAAAACAAATCTTTTTCTATCAGAGGCATTTCAATCATGATTTTTTTTTTCATATTGTTAGTCACATCCTTTTATTGCAAGGTTAAGTTTTATGAAAATCATGGCAATCATTCTTCAATCAATATGGACTTTATTAGTCTTCTAACATGGTCAGGGGTTATAGGGTTGTGAAGAAAAGGATATAAAGGCTCAATACAAAAAACGTTGGCTCAATACCTTCACCATATATAAAAAATCATATATGTTAGTGAATATTATTGTTGCGTAGTTGTTTTGTGGTTGTCGGAATGTTGGATGCGACTAAAAAACGACGGCGGGAAACTTAGTGTCCATTGAGATGAAAAGGTAGAAGGAAATAATGGAATGAATCAACTTGAACTCTAATTCAAGATTATAAGACCATACTGATTGCGTCATAACATAACCGTAAGAGAGGGTCATGTTGCTACTCTATCTCTCTCTTTTCTCTTTCTAAGAACAAGAAAACAACCACAATAATTCTCTTTACTACCCAATTTTTATAGAACAAATCACAATTTCATTGCAAAAGATAAGATAGTGTTGGTTTTTGAAATATAATCTTATAATCACATTTCTTATATTCTTTAAATAATGTTCTAGAATTTATTCGGTTGATTTATTCTAAAAATAATTTATTTTAATAACAATAATTATTAATGATATGATTCATAATATTAAACATATAAAAAATTATTGCGTTTCACCTTTTTAAAAAAGTAACCAGAGATTTTGAAAAAATATATAATGTTATATTTGTAAAATCTGATCTTATTTATTTCAAGCCATTATTAGATTTAAATGATAGATAAATTATCTTATTTATTTTTTGAGTTGGATATATTCAAAATCTAAATATTTATCTAATCGTTTTTGAGATATGATTATACTTAAATCATAGATATTTTCGGATTGTATAATTCACAAGTTATTTTTGGATTTTGAAAATTACTTCAGATTTTGAAAGTCCTTTCCAAATCTAGAAAAATACTTTCTAGATTGTATAATACAAAATGTCTTTCACAAAAATCATTTTTGGAGGTGTAGGGTGAAATGACTGAGGGTATTAAGATCATTTACTAGATTTATTTAAAGGCATTTTATGTTCCCTATGGAAGTTATTATTGGAAAAACCACCTTTTACACTGGTTTTGGACATATACAACACCTGTTTTGGAACTGCTATAGATTTTACCAATGTAGAAAGTCTAGACATACTACAACAATTGACTAACCGTTGTAGTATATAGGAGATACAACCTTCGTTCTTGACAAACCATTGTGATAAACTCACCTAATTGGCAAGCTAAAGGATTTTTGCCAAAGTAAGAGAGATATTGCAGAGGTTGCATAGGGCAACTGTTGTAATATTGGGATACTACCGTGGTTGTCTTGACAACTCGCTGTAGTATTTCTATTTTAAAAAAAATTCAGAATTTTCTAAAATTCTTTGATAAAATCTCTAATTATAAAATAAAACACTACAAAAATTTCTAGAATTTTTTGGCAAGTATAGATATGTGAAATAGAAAAAAAAATGTCAAATAATACTAAAAAAAACCAATAGTAAATGATAGAATTTTGGAAAAATTTTGGATTTTAAATCCCTTCCGGAATTGCTCACGAACTTCATTACGCCATTTCGAGTAACTTTCACTTTTGGAACGTCTCAATTCGAGCTCTCTGTCAAAAGTTATGGTTATTTGAAGTTTGTTGATCTTAAATTTTTGCAACTCAAAGTCTATGATAAATCTAATGTAAGAACCCTATCATCAAATATACACTAAATCAAGTTATTAATAAAAAGTTTAGGTCTAAAATAAATTTCTAAATATTTTTAGTGAATTTTACAAAATTGTTAACCTCTTACAAAGAGCGATAAGGGTGCCGAACCAAGCATTTACGGTGAAGAAATGATCACGCATTAAGTGTATATAGCATCCTCAAAAACTTGCAATGTAAAAAGGTTAGCAAACCAAATATGTCGAAAATGCTAAAGAAAGTAGATGCAGGCAACGAAGGAACCACCAACCAAATGAGCGTGAGTGAGAAGAGCAGAGAATGCACTAGAGAGATTCAACAACACGAGAGGAAAAGACAAATAATGAAAGCAGTGAAAACATTAAGTTAATAAACAGTGCACGATGAATAAAACAAGAGATACTATAGCAGTTGGTAGCTTCCCACCGCTCTAGTAAGGAGATACTATAGCGGTTGAAAGCTCAACCGATATAATATCTTTGCACATAATTTTAAAAATGTCACCATATTTTTGTTTATATCAATTATATTTTAACCGTTTTTTTTCTGTTATAAAATGTGTTTTTTTACTAATAAGTGCAAGAAAAAACTATAGAGGTATATAAAGAGACCGTCCCCATACTTTATTTCATCCCTATGGGCTCTCAAGCCATATTTACTCTTTGCACCCTTTACGCATAATTTTTGCACCCCTTAGCTTTACTCCTTGCAATCCCTTCATTTTTTGTGCAACCCAAATGCAATAAAAAAGAATAATACTCACTCACTCACTTTATTTATATACATTGGCTCTTATTTCACTTGGGACTAACTACTCTGATTCTCTTTTCCGAAAACAAAACATACATCACTTATTCTCTCACGCTCTCAAGAAGAGGAAGTTTGGCATCAGAAGCGATACCATCCATGCCTGTCACCACCCACTACGCCCTGTCAAACGCCTATTTTCCAAGTAATTCTTTCTACACCTCCATATTGACTTCCTGCACCTCTATAATTTTAACATATTCCCATTTTAACCTTGAAAAAAGACAAAAATAACCTTTACTATGGTAACTAGGATTTTTTTTTCACTTTGCGGGTTACACAAACTGCAATACAATTAAAAAATAAATACATTGTGGATTGTACACCCCGCAATTTCATGTTCTGCACCTTTCATATTGCGGGTTGTACAACCCGCAATATAAAACTTTTTTTAAATACATTGCGGGTTGTACAACCTACAATACAAAATTTTTTTAAATACATTGCGGGTTGTACCGCAATGTATTTAAAAAACAATTTGTGTTGCAGTTTATACAACCTGTTGCTGTGGTGTAGTGGTAATTATCATATTATTTTTACACCTAAAGGTTCCGAGTTTGGTTTGTACAACCCGCAAAGTGGAAAAAAAATAAATGGCAGTTATCATGAATAAAGGCTATTTTCGTCTTTTTCTCAATACTAAAATGGGAATATGTTAAAATTATGGAAGTGCAGGAAGTCACCACGGAGGTGCAGGAAGAATCAGTCCTATTTTCCACAACCCTCACGACCTTGCGCGGACCATCTAAGTCCAACTCACTGTGACACTAAAATAATTTTCAAAAACATTCCACTTTATCTTTTGGGTTTATGAGATTTTCAAGAATGCAATACATAGGATGATCTCTTCGTCAACATTTTCTATTAGCTATATTTATAGCTCTTTAAAAAAACTATATTTATATGACGAAATTAATGTTAAAAATAAATTTAATTTAATTATTAAAAATTGTGAAATATGTAAGATATTATATATTATTGATCAATTATATCTTTAATCATATAAAGAGATATAGTTAAATAATATTAAAAATGTTTGATGATAAAAAATAAATAAATAAGTGCGGACTATTCATCGTAAATTAACATATTAAACTACTTCATAATAATTAATAATTAAAATTTAATTTATAAATATTAATGATTTAAAGCTTCTAATTCAAACTTGATCATGCAACCATAATCTATCTCGTAATATAACAAAATGTTATGAAATCATTTTGGCCTTCTGGCAGTAAGCTGTTGGATAGTGGGCAAGTGAGTTCCAGTGGCTGGAGGTTTGGATTTAGGAGGTGGCCTTGTTGTAGGAGCAAGAACATTCTGAATGCTTGTCTTCTGTGAACTCATTGTGCCAAACACCTTCAATATGGTTGTGGTTTTAATTTGTGTATTATGAATGAAACATGGGAATGTGTACGTTTTTATAGGCATTATATTATAGGAGAAACATTATTCAACTAATGCATGGAACTTTCCGAGTGATAGATGGTAAGATACCAAGGAATTCCTGTTATTTTTAATTTACAAACTTTGAAGCATAATTATATAATTTATCATTAAACGAAGTTAGTCATAAGATGTAGAAACCTGACACCACGTAAAAACTTTGAACTTTGAACATTGAAAAATACGCGGCATGAACACCCTTCCCCTTCGCCTCTTTGGCATCTCTTTGCATTTGCATCTTTATTTCCCCTTAATTAACCCTTTCACGTAAGAGACTCAGTCCCGCACGTTAATTAATAGACCCTACCTCACAAAATTAGGACAAATTTTTTAAACTTGTGTAATTTTTATGTAAAATTTCTAAAATAATGTATTTTTTTACTTATTTTCACGTATGTAATGTGTTATTACTATATAACTAAAACGTAAATACATGGTTAGAGAAGTTATTGATTAAGTAATTGAGATAAAGTTAATTTGAATAGATGAGTGGTTATTTGAAAAGAAAAGTTATAGTTCCTAATATAAAAGTAAATTTAGTTACTAATAGATACAATTTAAAAACTAACAATAAATTTATTTAAAAAATTATATAATATTTTTAAATTTTTCTTTCTAAATTTATTGCTAAATATTAATTTTATTTTAAATTATTTATATATTAGTAACTAAATTCAAATATCGAACTTACACTTAATTTTGCTAAATATATTTTATTACTAAATTTTAATTTAATTTAATTTTTCTTTTCAGCATCAAACTTACTCTTAATATAATTCAATATATAAATATCATACTAACATTAATTTTTATTTTAATTTAAATAATAATCTCGTCAACCATTTTTTTAATTCAAACAATTTAAATTTTTACTATATAAAAACCATCTTTCCATTTAACTAATTTACATAAATTTTATTCACAAGAAGTAACTTTTCTTGACCACATGTAACCACTATCCCATTCAAATTAACTTCACATTTATTTTAATTACTTAATCATAATTAATTTCAACAATTACATATTTATCAATAAAAAAGTTTCTTGGTAACTATGCATTTATTTTAGTTGCACACAGTAGCAACACACATGAGAAAAAATAGAAAGAGGTATGGATAAACTAAAGTAGTTTTTCTTACCACGAATTTAATCAATCTTAACTTGTAATAAGGACACAATTTCTTCACAATGATATAGTGTCACCTATGCATGATTTACCCATACCCATAAATAAATAAAAATATATATCACTTTAAAAAATTTATATAAAAATTATACCAGTTTAAAAAATTTACCAAAAAATAATCTCATTTCCTCACTTAGATATTATTATATTATTACGGAAATAAATGGGTGAATTCGAACTCACTTAATACGTTATCTATCAAAGATAACTTCATTACACTCAATTTTTATGGGCTGAAAATATATTAAGAAATCTTTATAAAAGAAGAAGCCGGATGGAATTACATTATCTATCGAATCAATTTTTTTTTTCTTGTTAGAAAGTAAACTTGATTTAGCCTTTTCTAATAAATTATTGTGTAAATGATTAGTTTGATCCTACATGAAGTGCTGTTAATTTAATTATTCATAGAATAAAAAGTCTGATTTTTTTTAATATGTAAACCTAATAACTTAATAAATAATGGTCCCAATTAAGTAACTAATAATAGGTATAGATGTTTATGTGACTTCAAATAACATGTTAGATTTATTTAAACTTTTCTTTAAATAAAATATTACACTTTTATTCTAAAGCTATTCTATAGGGCATTACCAAATTTATATTATTTTATATTTGTATCTTTCAGAAGATATAGATATAAGGCTTCTAGAAAAAAATTAATTATGTGATTTAGATGAACTAAGAGGAAAGAGAAGTTTTTTTTTTTTTTGCAAAATGACAAATATCACAAATGAAAGATTTATTATATTTAACAAAAGAAAATTTATTTTTGATAACATTTAAAAATTTGTTTGAAACATGCCCTAACCGAAGATGTCAAAGGTTTTCGAGATCACTAACAGCGAAATTGACAATATTGGTGATATGTGAAGATTTGACAGGTTTGATTTGAAGGTTTTGACAGGAAAAAACCCTGAGTATATAAAGTCTACCTTGCATCTCAGCTGATCCAATCATTTTCAAGGAGGTTTTGTCCTTAATATGACAACCATTAGAATAAAAAAATAATCATACAAGACAAATTATCAATTAACTTTGCTACTGAAAGAAGGTTAAAAGTGAAGTTAGGAATATATAAAACATTATCTAAGACATGATCTTGATTGATAAAAACACTTCCGGAATAATTTGCAAAGACTTGATTTCCATTTGGTAATTTGATATAGATAAGATTAATTTGATGATATAAAATGAAATGACTCAAGGATGAACAAATATGATTATTAAGACCATTATCTTATATTTATAAGCATATTATAATATCCTATATCTCTAAGCCTAACTATTAGTAAATTATGATAAGATCTTTAACCATTAAAAAATATACAAACAACTGAATATAAAATTATATTGAATAAAAAATATCTATGTTACATTTGTTCTAAATACAATTTCAACAACAACAAACAAATTGATTCCTTAATCCTTATAAAGCTTCTAATTCAAACTTGATCACACAATAATAATCTCTCGTAATATAGCAAAATGGTATGAAATCATTTTGGCCTTCTAGCAAAAACGTGTTGGACAGTGGGCAACTTAGTCCCAGTGGTTGGGGGTTTGGATTTAGGAGGTGGCCGTGTTGTAGGAGCAAGAACATTCTGAATGCTTATCTTCTGGGAACTCATTGTGGCAAACAGCTTCAATATGGTTGTCGTTTTAATTTGTTTATTATGAATGAAACTTGGGAATGTGTACTATTTATAGGATTATAGGAGAAACATTGTTCAGCTAATGCATGGAACTTTCGAAGTGATTGATGGTAATATAGCAAGGAATCCTGTTATTTTTCATGTTTAATTTACAAACTTTGAAATATAAGGGTTTGTGTGATCATATGTATATGTGAGTAGCTTGCTGCACAAGGATAAATCCGCGGTGAATGGACCCCAATTAAGTAATTAATAATAGGTTTAGATGTTTATGTGACTTCAAATAACATGTTAGCCCTAAGCCGCAGGAAGCGTCACGAAAATTCTCATTGTGAAATATTCAAAGTGTTGGACTTTGAATACGCGCCATGCATGGACACACCTCCAACATATATCTCTCTGCATTTACATCTTCATTTCCCATTATTTTCACTCTCAAATTAATTAACCCTTTCACAGAGACTAAGTCACTTACGTTAATAGATTACAATATTAGTGTCTTCTCTTTCTTTCCTCCTAAAATTTTTTTACAGTTTGGAACTTGGTTATACAAATTAAAGATTAGTGTTGTTTTTACACATTAATTTCTCTATCTGTCCCAGAAAATTATGTATTTTTATACACACTTTTCTCCCTCTTTTTTTCTTTTCTCTTTATATAATTTAATAAATATATTAGACAAAATCAAATACTCCAATAATTAAAAATAGTTTCTCTTTTTGGTTTCCTTTGAGGAATTTGTGTGTGGAAAAAAAAACGACTATATATGTACACTGAAACAAGAAGTGAATGAAGCAACTTAAGTTGAATATATGGGGATTTATTTGTTTTTACTGTATGAGGGAATTTTTTCGAAACTGATTTTCTGTGTACCACAGTTTTTAGAGAGTTAACTATAAATGATATATTTAAAGAAAGAGGGTCAAAGAAAGAAAAAAATGTTCAGTTGTCTGGGTCCATATTTTACGGGATAGAATGCTTTTAATTCGATCAGGCTTTATTTTGGCCCTATCTAAAAGTAAATAAAAATTTAAAAATAATTTTATATCAACATTTGAAATATTTGATTTAAAATTTAAGTTTTATGAATGAAACTAATTTTAACGATTAGATATAATAATTTGATATATAAGTTTAAAAATATGTATATTTTAAATAAAATAATAATATTTTAAATTATAATTGAAAATTTTAAAAACACTTTTCATCCAAAAATTTAGAGACTATGCCAACCACAATCCATTTGATGGACGAGCTAAATAAGTTGAGCCGATTAGTTGATACAAGTAATAATATAATGGAGCCTAAAAATAAAAATTCACAGACCATAGAAAAAGTGAAGAGAAGCACTAGAATGGGCCAACGGCCCAAGTAGCTAGAGAATTATACTTACTGAAGGGCAGGAGAAGGGACAGTGTGTGGAATGTGAGTTCTCCTCTCCTCTGTTATTGAGTTCTTCATTCTCTCATCTGTTATTCTAATTTCTTCCAGTATCATTGCTTATTGTGATTCTCATTTCCAGGTGATATCAGAGATTCAGAAGAAGGATCAAATACTTATTGCTATAATACTTTTCGTTATTCCTTAGTTGCTGTTATAGAAACTAGTTTTATTCAAAGAACATATATGAACAATATTGCACACATACTGTTTGTTGGTATTTCTTGTTGATTTTAGATACAGATCGTATCATTGGTGCTTTCATCGAGTTACTTATGGCTGACAACAAAAGAATGAAAGAGATACAAGGAGAACTGAAACGCGTTTCGGAGACTCTGGGTTTACATCATGATCGATTTATGCAAATGGATCAACGATTTGATAAGATTGATCAATCAGCAATTACATGAGTTGCATCAGCTATTTATGAAATCTCAAAAGGACTCTCCAGCACAGTTTTCCACTTCAATTGTTTCCCATCATCGCTCTATGAAGCTGAATTTTCCATGTTTCACTGGTGATGACGCAATGACTTGGTTGTACAAGGCTGGAAAGTTTTTCACATTATACAACACTCCCGATGAGCAGAAAGTGTCCATTGCTTCTATTCATTTTGAAGGAAAAGTATTACCATGGTTTCAACTACTAGAAAAAGCACACCAAGTAGCTGATTGGCCATCGTTGTCCACTGCCATTCAAATCCAGTTTGGCCCATCTCAATTTGATAATCCTCGTTCAGATCTGTTCAAGCTAAAGCAATCCTCTACAGTGGCAGACTATTATGCTTCCTTCACCGAATTAGCTAATCAATCATATGGGTTAGATGATTCTGTATTGCTTGATTGTTTTATTAGTGGATTAATATCTGAATTGAAGCTTGAAGTGATATCCCGAGCCCCTCACTCATTACTCCAGGCCATGTCATTTGCTAAACTCTTTGAGGAAAAATTTCACCCATCATCCCTAGCTTCTAAACACAACTTTGCTTACTTCCCAGCCAAATCACTTACACAAAATATTTCTAAACTTTCATTAACAACAAACACAAACCCGCCTTTAAACACAAACCAACCACCATTACTTCCCACACCACCAAAACCCAACAACTTGAAGCGTTTAACCCCAGCTGACATTCAATTCCGTCGAGAAAAGGGGATTTGTTTTACTTGTGATGAGAAGTATTTCCCTACTCATCGGTGTGCTAATAAACACTATTTCTTATTCCAATGTGAGGATGAAATACCATCGGAGCCAGACCCAAATGTACAGAGCCAACAGATTATCCAAAATCAGTCCGAGGAATTTGACAAACACCTCATTTATCATACAATGCCATGAAAAGTACCATGGTGAGAGACACGATTAGATTCACAGGATTTATAGAGAGTTCTGATAATTTCATCCAACCTAGAGTGGCTAAATTTCTACACTTACCCACCTATCAGACCCCACAATTAAAAGTGTTGGTGGGCAATGGAGAGCAATTGGAATGTGAAGGTGAAGTCCAGAATATCCCAGTCCAAATCCAGGGTCATTATTTGTATATTTCAGCCTATGTTCTACCTATCGCTGCAGCTGAATTGGTCCTTGGAAGTCAATGATTGGCAACTTTGGATACTCATTTAGTGAAATATAAAGAACGTTTCCTCACTTTTTACATCAATGGAGAACTTATCACTTTACAAGGAGAAACCTCAAATCTGCCTAGCCTAACTCAGTTTCATCAACTCACCTGCTTACAAGCCACAAACTCTATAGCGAAATTATATGTCATTCAAATTCACACACCTGAAGTGTCAGCCCACCATTTGTTGGAATTGCCCACATCCATGGAGCCTGAATTGACTATGACTATACAACAATACAAGAATATTTTTGAGAAGCCTCATGGGTTACCACCAATACGGTTTCATGACCATACCATTCTATTGATGCCTGGTAGTGCCCCTGTGAAAGTTTGACCTTATTGTTATCCTCATAGTCAAAAAACTAAGGTTGAACATATTAATGCTGAAATGTTATCATAGGGTATCATACAACCTAGTTCAAGTCCATTCTCCTCACCCGTGCTACTTGTCAAAAAGAAAAATGGAACATGGCGTTTTTGCACCAATTATAGGGCCCTTAATGCAGTCACTATTAAGGATTCTTTTCCTATGCCCACAGTGGATGAATTACTTGATGAATTATTTGGAGCACAATATTTCTCAAAGCTGGATTTACATTCAGGGTATCATCAGATTCTTGTTTCTCCGGAGGATCACTACAAGACAGCTTTTGGCACTTACCAAGGGTTGTATGAATGGCTAGTAATGCCATTTGGCTTGAGTAATGCACCTGTCACTTTTCAAACCCTAATGAATTCAGTTTTTGCAGAATTTTTACGCAAATTTTTCCTTGTTTTCTTTGATGTCATTTTAGTCTACAATACAACATGGAATACATATATCCAGCACCTTTCTTTGGTCTTAAGCACCATGCAAAGACATTCCTTATTTGTCAAACTCTCCAAATGCTTTTTTGGCCAAACCCAAATTGATTATGTGGGACATGTTGTATCGCAGGATGGAGTCAAAGTTGATGAAACCAAGATACAAGCAATTAAACAATGGGTTGTACCAACTTCAATGAAGCAACTGCGAGCTTTTTTGGGATTAGCATTTGATTCACTCAACACAACACTTACTCATACACCTGTGTTGGAACTTCCTAATTTTGTCAAACATTTTATCCCTGTTACTTTACTTAATGATGACAAAGGACCGATACTTCAACCATCAATTATATTGGACAGATGCAAGATTAAAAGAAATGGTATTTGGTTGTCAGAGGTACTCATTCAGTGGAAAGAATTGCCTGAGGAAGAAGCTACATGGGAAGGAGAGCATGAAATTCAACGACTTTATCCTCACTTGGACCTTGAGGACAATGTCAATTTCAATGGAGGAGATATTGATACAAATAATAATATAATGGGGCCCAAAAATAAAAATTCACAGACCATGGAAAAAGTGAAGAGAAGCACTAGAATGGGCCAACGGCCCAAGTGGCTAGAGAATTATACCTACTGAAGGGCAGGAGAAGGGACAGTGTGTGGAATGTGAGTTCTCCTCTCCTCTGTTATTGAGTTCTTCATTCTCTCATCTGTTATTCTAATTTCTTCCAGTATCATTGCTTATTGTGATTCTCATTTCCAGGTGATATCAGAGATTCAGAAGAAGAATCAAATACTTATTGCTATAATACTTTTCGTTATTCCGTAGTTGCTGTTATAGAAACTGGTTTTATTCAAAGAACATATATGAACAATATTGCACACATACTGTTTGTTGGTATTTCTTGTTGATTTTAGATACAGATCGTATCATTAGTCCAATATGATTTAAGTTAGCCATTTTATAATTGAGCCTAATTAACCTTATCGTTATTAACATGTTTCTTTCATCAATTGTAGGAACAATTAAATAGGACTTTGACCTTACAAGGAAGTATGAAGATATTGATTCTGCGAAGATTGAAAAAGCGTAGTTAAAAAGCAAGAAATGAGAAAGAATAGCATTAGATGGTCAATGGTTTCTAGTCAACTTGCATTACACGGTCTAGATTGTACTGAAATAAGAAGCTAAATAAGTTTAATTAGTTTTAGAATTGATTTTGCGGATTAAGACTAAAATCCAATCCATTCGCTTGTAAAGATTTAAGCTTACTATAGATAGAGTGTAATTGTAGAAATAAAATAGGGTAGCATAGAATAGGACAAAGCAACAATAATTAGATTTCGTAGTTCACTTTATATTTGTTAGTTTTTTTACTTTTAACGTTTTGAGTTCTATGCAATTTATTCAAGTTCTTCTTCATTCATTCATTCTCTTTACTTGTCGCATTCTCTTAGTTTACTATTTGCAATGAAATTGATTCCGAAATGGATTAAAAACCATGTTCGAACATGCACTATTTAGTGCTTTTTCTTCTTCGAAAGTCTTTTTAGAATTCCATTTTCGATTGAAAACGGGTTTCTAAGAACATATATAGAAACGATTGGTTATGTGTTTCTTTATTATTAAGGAATCCAAATTTGGTCTCTTGCATTTGAAGTTGAAGATTATTAAATTGGATTTTACTTTTCTTTACTGCATTTCTATTTAATATGAATTATTTTATGTTCCTGTCATTTACATTTGAAGTTTACATTGCGGTTTTGTTTCTAATTTTACATTCTTGTAATTCTCTGTTTTACATTTCTGTAATTTAATTTTCTTTCATTTATATTTTATGCTCTTTATTTTCTTTCATTTTATATTTCCCGTCATTTACTTTCCTGCAATTTATCTTCTATGTTTTTGTTTTCTTTCTTTCTTGTTATCTCTTTGTATATCCATTAGATTGTTTAGTAAGTGATTGTTGGCTAGATGGTTTGACTGTTATATAAGCAATGTTTTTATATAATTTATTTTACTTTCTACACACTTGTTTCTATTGTTTTGTGTTTACAATGCAATTTAATTTCATGTCTTTCATACTGTCATTTACATTTCCAAGTCCTACTATATGGTTCACTAGACAATTTTGTATATTCATTTGGCTGTTTTTATTTAAATTTTCATTTCGTCCAATTTGCTTTTTAAATGAAAGTATATCAATCAATAAATTTAATCAATGTATTTTTGGAATTCGATCCAGATAAGCCCTATATTTCATATTTTTAGAATAACACTTAGTTTGTTACGCAACATGATATTCATTGATCACCTTCCTTGATCAACATTTTTCACATAAAAAATGTGAGATATCTCACACACTTTGTTGGTTTTAAGATAGTTCAAAGTAATAAAGGTATTCATGTTTCCCAACACAATACATTATGAATCTTTTCACGAAAATTGGGATGTTGGCATGCACTCCTACCATTCCTCCTACAATTCACTCTTCTCGTCTATTCGCTACTAGAGACAAACTCAATGAGCAATTCTTCCTCTTACAAATCATTGGTTGCCTCATTTATCTCACCAATACTTATCCTAACATAACTTTTATTGTCAACAATCTCAGTCAATTTGTTTCCTCTCCTACACTTGATCATTTGGCTGACCACATCATACACTGTTACAAAGGTGCTCCCAGTAATGGTATTTTTCTCAATGTCCCACAGTTCTATCCAATTAAAAGTTTTCGATGAGTCTGATTGTGCCAGATGTCCTCTAACGAGAAGATCTATTATTGGTTTTAGCATCTACATTAGAAATCTAAAAAGCAACAAACCATATCCAAAAGCTCTTAAGAAGCTGAATGTCCAGACTTAGCTACTACTACTTGTGAAATAAAATAGCTCACTTATCTTCTTCAAGATCTCTATGTTATTTTTTCTCAACCTGCTTTCTTATACTATGACAACCAATCTGCCATTCAGATTGCTATCAATCAAGTCTTTCACCAACAAACTAAGTATATTCAGATTAATTGTCATATTGTTAGAGAGAAAATCGATAAAGATTTTATCAACGTTCTTCCCATTGCTTTTCCTCTTCAAGCTAGGACATCTACACTAAACCTTGCTAAAACCCATGTATACCAAGTTGGAAATGTTAAACATCTATTCCTTTTTGAGGGGTTGATAAACTTTGTTTTACCTTTATTTTGGTTCTGTCTTTATGTGTAGAGGGTCTTTCGTTACACTGTCTAATCTTTGAATAGAGGTCTTCGCTAAATTGCCTAGTGCTTGAGTAGACAGTCTTCGCTAGATAGTTTAGTCCTTAAGTAGACGATCTATGCTAGACTGTCTAACCCTGAATAGAAAGTCTTTGCTAGGTTGTTTAATCGTTAAATAGACGATCTCTACTAGACGGTCTAATCTTCAGGTCAGGTTGATGCTCCTTTATTAAACTGAATCCTTTTGTTTTCGTTAGACTGATATCTAAATATTATCGTTTTGTTTTAGTTTTCCTTTTATATATATATATATATATATATATATATATATATATTAAAAAAAAATAAAAATTACCAACGTGACAAATTCATCGGAAATATCCAAAATTTATCAGTAAATTGATTGTATGTAAATTTACCGACATATTTCTGATTGGTCGGTAATTATCGACGAATTTAGGATAAATCTGTTAGTAATTACTGACAAACTCAAAAATCTGTCGATAAAATCGTCGATAATAATATTTTATTGATAGATAAAATTTTATTGATAAAATTTCGTCAGTAATTAACTTTTTATTATAATAACATATATATTACTTCAGACGGATTTTACTTCTTGGTTACGTTAAGTTAACTTTGATGTTTTAATTTTCATTGAGTTCTGGTTTTTGTTTTTCTTTCAACTTTTGTTTTTTCATTTGCTATCATAGTAAATCACATGAACATAACCACCACCTTTGAAAGATGATTCGCTTTCCATGTTATTATAATTAACAAAATCAATCAATTGAACACTGGTGAACAGAGACAGGAATCCATATATTTATTAGGATTTTTTTAAAAGATAAATTTCAATCAAACAAATAATATAAGAAAGACAATTTTGTAATGCTTAATATTTTCTTATATATGATGGAATAAATCAACAAAAGCAATAAACAAATGCACTAGTTAAGTTTATGTATTCTCCAAACCCTAATTAAATACAAGAACTTGCTTCCTTTCACCTTCAATAAAACTTAATAAACCAATCTGCAACATTGGTTTATATAATTAAAGGGGTTTGAGATCATTTGGGCCAGTGGTTGGAGGTTTGGTACTCTTAGGAGGTGGTCTTGTTGTGTGGATAAGAACATTCGGAATAGTTATGCTCCCAGTGGTTGACGTTTGGAACTTGCTACTCTGAGAAGTTGGCCTTGTTGTGGGAGCTAGAACACCCTCAATGGTTAGCTTTTGGGAACTCATTGTACAAGCAATTCAAATCGGTGTTTTTTTTGGTATGAACTCTAAAACAGAGCAATGGGGCTTTTATAAGAAGTATTCATTTAATGCATGGAAATTACGTACTATGTAACTGTAAATTTACATAGAAATTTTTGCTATTTCTCTCGTTTTTTCATACTTGCCATTTCCTAGGGTTTGTGTGAGAGATATATGTAGTTTGTGGCAAAAGCTGAAACCTGTATGAATTGGTACCAAGAACGTTCCAACCTTGCCATGGTAGACATTTTTCTTGTACGTGCCTTCATAAACACGTTACAGCTACTGATGTGTAGAAAATAAAGGGTGACGAAACTCTTATTGTCAAATAAAGTTTGAAAATACCACTTTTTGCCATTGGTATCCTTCTCTGTATTTGCATATTCTTTTCTGTTATTTTCACTGTTCACATTACCTTAAAAATATTGTCATATGAAGAACCAACATAAAATGGGATTTGAAAAGTTAAATTAAAAGCAAAAACATCTAAAATTATGATAAGAAATACATAATTAATTTTTCATTTTAAAATTTTAAGAAGAGAAATTAAAAATCATCAACAAGTATAATTCTTTAAAGCAGTGTAACTTAAGCGATCTATAACTCGTACGGACTAATTATATGAATGTGATGACACTTGTTTATATTAAGTGGTCAATTTTTTGGATTGTCATAAAAAATTATAACTTTTTATATTTTGTTTACTTAGTGCTATAATAAATAAATTTGAAGTTAGTGCCAATTTTTCTGGGCACATTTTGTTTTACTGCGAATGAATAGAAACAACTAAATAAATAAAATATTAAAACAGAAGGATAAAAAGAGGGAAAGTATAAGGTGAATATTTATTTAAGTAATAAAAACAAACAAAACAATGATTTTTTCTCTCTCATTTAAATTAGAGAAAAAAAGAGCAAAAATAACTAACTAAATATTACAAAATATATAAAGTGAAAAATTAAATTTAACTTAAAAATAAAATTTTGTTATTATATTGTATTATACTAAAATAATCTTTTATTTTTTGTTCTTAAAATTAAAATAATATTTTGATTTCACATATAAAGCCTAAATACATGGAGACACCACTCTCGCCCTCCCATCTCATGATTGGACAGGGGAATTATTATTTTTTAATTGTCCTACAAATTTAGCTTTCATTCCCTTTAATTTCCACTAATTCAAATTATCGAAGATAAATTCATCATTTTAGTTTCTTTTCATGCGTTTTTTAAATACACTCAACCAACCTATGTAATTAATTGCTTTTAGGTACATGACCATGTACCAAAAAACTCAACCTGGTCAAAATTAAGGCATTCAAATTTAAAAAGTAAAATGAATTTCCTAATAACACATTTTCTTAGTGGTATTATAAATCGAAATGCATAATTATCTCACCTTTTTTTTTTTCACTTTCATAACTACACATTTTTAAGTATTTTCTACTTTATTTTATTTTTCAATATCGAATTCACATAGTAACCTAACAATTGGTCAAACAAGATCTTTTCTTTATCATTCCACTGTATATTAGTTGATTTTCTTTATGTGTGATCCTTTCAATTTATCATATTTTAATTCTATTTCTAAATTCAATTTTAATATTTTATAAAATTAATATTTTGTTATTAGAATATAACTTTAAGAATAAATTTGATAGTAAATTATGAATTATTAAGCTATACATTAGAGATTCATTTGAAATTTTTAAATATTCAGAGAAAAAAACAGACTTTTTATTCTATATTAAGCTATTCATTTACACCATAACATTTTATAAAATTCTAAATCAGGTCTACTTTATAACACGAAAAAAATATGATTGATATCTAATATAATTTTATCGCAGACATTCTATATCAAAATTTCTTAATATATTTTCTACCCATAAAATATAATGCTATGGGTAGTTTATCAAGGAGTTTGAATTAACCCACTTATTTTATAATAATATATAACTGAGTAAATGTTTAAATAGTTAACGACTTCAATTTTGTAATTATTTATTTTGTCTTGAAACTTACTCCCGTAGTATAAGGGAATTGAAACATACTTATGTAAATACATTCGTTGAGAATTTTTTTTATTAAACATATAAATACAATATTCTTTACGTTTGATTAAAATTCAACGGTGATTAATTATTTACATTTGATTACAAATGGATGGAAAAATAAACCTTTTGGTGATACAAATTTAAAATTATAAAGAATTTGTGTGAGGAGAAAAAACAAGAGACTGATATTGTGTGGGGTCTATGACTGAGTCTCTTACGTGAACGAGTTAATTAAGGGGAATAAAGATGCAAATGCAAAGAGTATATTTTTTAGTTTATTTTCTTTATGTTTAATATTTTTAATTGATCATATTTAAATTCTATTTATAAATTAAATTTTAATATTTTATTGATTTAAAAACAATTGTAGTACGTTTTAAATTAAAAATAGTAATAATTTAAATAAAACTAAAACGGAGTCGGTGTAGAAGATGAATTACGCGGTGAGTCCTAAAAGATTAAACACACAGGGATTGTCTTCCCGCTTTCGCGTAAATTATATCGAAATTATTTTAAAAATTACACACAATTTTCTTTCTTGTTTTTTAAGTTCCCTTGACTTTCACATCATTTCTTTAACAACTCACTAATGTTTTAGCCTGTGTATAAAATGTAATAAATAACGCTTAAGTATATATATTTATTTTTGTGTATGAATAAGATCGTTATCTATATTTTATTTTTTTATTTTTCTATGTTATGAAGAATTGTAATATTTTTTTCTAAAAATGATCGTTGCTTTGTATATCACTAGATGCAAATGCAAAGAGATACCAAAGCCACAGAGGTCAAGGGGAAGGGCGTTCATGCCGCGTATTATTCAAAGTTCAAAGTTTTTACGTGGTGTTAGGTTTCTACATCTTATGACTAATTTGGTTTTATCAGAAATTATATGCTTCAAAGTTTGTAAATTAAACATGAAAAATAACAGAAATTCCTTGGTATATTACCATCTATCACTCGGAAAGTTCCATGCTTTAGTTGAATAATGTTTCTCCTATAATATAATGCCTATAAAAACGTACACCTTCCCATGTTTCATTTATAATACACAAATTAAAACCACAACCATATTGAAGGTATTTGGCACAATGAGTTCACAGAAGACAAGCATTCAGAATGTTCTTGCTCCTACAACAAGACCACCTCCTAAATCCAAACCTCAAACCACTGGAACTCACTTGCCCACTATCCAACAGCTTACTGCTAGAAGGCCAAAATGATTTCATACCATTTTGAAGCTTTATTGAAGGTCCAAGGAATCAGGTAGTTTTACTAGCTATAGGGATTGGAGAACACATTATCTATTGTATTTGTTCTTAGTATTCATCATTTTACCCCATCACCATAAAATGTCATCTACTAAATGAATTGTCTGTATTAAAATAAGATTTGTTTTACAGAAATGAAATAACATGTTCATAATTGATGTGATATATGTATTGAATTAAAAATTAACCGTTGTCCTAAAATTATACGTCTGTTTTTATACTAATTCTTTAATTGTTATAAATAGTACTATTAATATAAAGCATTTGGAATAAAAATTAAAATATAGAATAAAAAAGGAAATTGTTATAAGTAAATGTTTTTCCAGGAAAAAATAAAAAAATATTGTTCATGAGAAAACAAGAGAAATATTATTTTTGTCAAGAATATAGAAAAAAAATTCTTGAGGAGAAAAAGATCAAAATATCTTGTAAAAGAAAAAAAAAACCAAATCTGTTCGCTTAAAAGAGGAAAATAACTGCTAAGTAAATATTAATTCTTCGTTGCAAGTATTCTTCATGCTAATTACTATGGTATTTCTATATCATTTCTAGTTACAGTACAAAGAGTACATAAAGTTACATTAAATTATTTCCTTTATTTCATTTTTGAAATAAATAATACAATATTCTCTAAAACCATGTTTAATTCTTCAAGCATTCACCAGAATGTTATAAATGTCACCTTTATTAAGGCAGTCATGAAAATTTATATTACTAGACATGAGTCTAAATTTGATAATTATATCAAAGCTATTTATGATTATTTTTATAATAATAAATAATATAACTAACGATGTTACTTATTATGCAACAAAGTTTACAAGAGGGAATGATTTCTACGTATAAACATATATTCGCATAATCTAAATATCTAGAATAAATAAATATAAAAATCATTTGAACAGGACATCCAATTATATCTTTTGCTTCAGCAAAGATAATTCTGTTAAATACGGACAATAAGATCACAAAATTTGTAATATTTCAAATATAATAAAAATTATAATACGATATTCTTTGGTTAAAAAGAATAACTATTAGACGTATAAGTAATCTTTTACAGACGTATAATGTCTTGACGATATATTTTATAAAAGTTGAGTCAAAGTAATAGTTTATTATGATAGAAATTGAGTTTAAAACATAGTCAATTAAAAGTAGGTTTACATATTAAAAAAAATTAAATTGAGTTTATAACATTAGGTTTACATATTAAAAAAAAGCAGACTTTTTATTTTATGAATAATTAAATTGACTATACAATAAATTTTTACAAAATTAAGGCTAAATAAAGTTTACTTTCTAACAAGAAAAAAAAAATTGATTCGATAGGTAATCTAATTCCATCCTTGGCCTCTTCTTTCATAAAGATTTCTTAATATATTTTCAACCCATAAAAATTGACTGTATAATGCAGTTATGTTTGATAAATAACGTATTAAGTGAATTCGAATTCACCCATTTATTTCCGTAATAATATAATAATATCAAAGTGAGGAAATGAGACTGATATTGTGAAGTGGGGTCTATTAATTAACGTGGGGGACTGAGTCTCTTACGTGAATGGGTTAATTAAGGGGAAATAAAGATGCAAATGCAAAGAGATACCAAAGCCACAGAGGTCAAGGGGAATGGCGTTCATGCCGCGTATTATTCAAAGTTCAAAGTTTTTACGTGGTGTCAGGTTTCTACATTTATCAGAAATTATATGCTTCAAAGTTTGTAAATTAAACATGAAAAATAACAGAAATTCCTTGCTATATTACCATCTATCACTAGGAAAGTTCCATGCATTAGTAGAACAAAACTTCTATAATATAATGCCTATAAAAACGTACACATTCCCATGTTTCATTCATAATACACACATTAAAACCACAACCATATTGAAGGTGTTTGTCACAATGAGTTCACAATGTTCTTGCTCCTACAACAAGGCCACCTCCTAAATCCAAACCTCCAACTACTGGAACTCAATTGACCACTAACTAATAGGTTTTTGCTACAAGGTCAAAATGATTTCATACCATTTTGAAGCTTTATTGAAGGTCTAAGGACCCACGTAGTTGTACTAGCTATAGCAATGGGAGAACACATGATCTACTGTATTTCTTCTTAGTATTTGATATGATTCTCTAAAATATCTTAAAATATCATAGTGGAGTCATCAATATGTTACAACCGAGATCGCAACGAAGACGACGTAAGAAAAAGTAAAAAGGTATTGCATTTTGAAAAACAAAATCAAATAGAGGAGTCGTCACCGTAATTATTATGAAAAAATGTGGAAAAAGCAAAGATAAGACACTGGTCAGTGAAATCAAATGATCAGAGTCTGTCGGTTATGTGTAGAGAAGGTATTAGTACCCTATAATGTTCGTCGTCCTAAGACAGTACCTTTAATCAAATGAGCAAAATAAGTGTAGTTTTTTTTAAATGTTTGTTTTCAAAAGAAAAAAGAAATAGAAATGCAAGTAAAACAAAGAAAAAAAATATTTTTTTGATTTTAGACCCAGTAAGGATTGACCTTGGTCCTACGTATTTTCATCCATGATTAGGGTTTACGTAGTTCTGGATAGTAAAAGTATTTGTTGGTGTGTTGATATTTTTATTTTGCAATGTTATATTCTTTTTGAATTTTTTATATTTGGAAAGTTTGATCTTGAAATTGAGTAAGAGATGAAATACAAATAAAATTATGTCTGTGTAACCTACTGGTCAACTCTGTTTTTGAATGGCTTTTATTGTGAATGACTTTTTGATTTTGAAATGCTTATGTCTAAGAGGAGAGTTACCTATAAAAGATTTCAAGCTACAACTTACAGTGATAACTCAATCTAAACAAAAGATTGTGATTCATTAAGTTTGCTCTACTCACACCAGGAATTTGGATAGGGCTTTTGAATCACTAATCTTGTTAGGTTAATGGGTTACAAGAAAGAGTTAAAATGAATGAATTTTTTTTTCCCCTTTGTGTGAGTGAATATATATAGTATGGGAGTTGAGTGAATATATATAGTATGGGAGTAGAGTATGTGTCTTCAAATTGAAAAAATAAAAATTAGAATCCTTAAATGAAAAAATTAAATTTGAATCCTTAAATTACAATAAATTTGAAAATATTTAAATTGGAAATAAAATCAGAATCTTCATATTGTAATAAATCTGAAAATCTTATACATTAAAAAATCAAATCATAACTCTCAAATTATAATAAATATGAAAATTTTCAAATTAGAAAAATAAAATCAAAACTCTTAAATTGTAATAAATTTCAAAGTTTAAAAAAAAATCAAAATTCCATAAATTTCAAATCAGAACTCTTAAATTGCAATAAATCTAAGAATGTTTGAAAAAATCAGAGTCCTCAAATTGGAAAACATTCTAGTTCTTCTCATTCAATGTTTTCTTGATCAATTTCACCAAAAATAAATTGAATTAGTATCAAATCCTTATTTTGACTCTCACAATCAATTATTAATAAAAACTACTTAAAATTGAGAGTTAAACAAGTTATAAGTGTAGAAAGTTGATTTTTGACCTATCATATAAATTTTCTTTATCAGCTGGCATTTAACATCACCACATGCTAACAAGGTCTATGATACAAACAAAGAACGGTAATAGAGAAACCTGAAAATATAGACAGTAAAAGGTAAATAGTAAGAGGAGAAACAAGAAAGAATCACACATATAAATTAACTATGTTCAATTCAAGTGGTATCGAAGTTTAATATATGTTTACAGGAGAATCACTAAACTTAGATATTATAAATTCACAAATTCTCACTCATAACAAATTCTCACTCATGTACAACTCAAACGTTAACTTCTATTGATGATACAAAGGTGTTATTTATACAACAACAATATCATTATAACTAGGACACGTAAAATATGCCTAGATTAACAAGAAAGACACAAAAACAATGCTTCTATTTACTAAACTAAAAATTCACTTAGATAATTTCACCAGCCAATCCATGGTCTCAGTAGATGATAAGAGACTAAACAGTCTATTGAGACCACTTACAAAATATGATAGAATATGCATATCAAACAGTGTATCATCTAACATAGATAAACGATCTAGAAACTTTTAAACAAGATTTTACTTAATCAATCTTCACAATTAAAATAAGATTTTTTTTGTTATACCTTTGATGAAAAGACTTATATTCTTGGTTTCCCTTCTTCAAAACTATTTCGAGCTTATTTACTTGCAAGGGTATCACTTGCTTTCGTAGAATCCTCTTTGCTTGATTCTTTCTTGTAAGCAGTTGATTTTAATTCAAAACTTTATTTTTCATGTCATTCACTTCATGTTCATCAAGCCTACTCATTTCACGCTCATTCTCCATTAGTTTTCCAAACACTATGTTGATGGTTGATAAATCTATGGATTTTGAAATAGTAGAAACTTTGTTTGCCAAGCTCTATCAAGACACTTAAGGTTTTTTACATTTAGCTCTTCCTCTTCAAACGCTTTTCCCAAACTAATGAGATGATATATGATATGAGAATTTTTTATGAACATCTGAAATAGATTTTGTTTCATATTTAACTCTAAACCCTAAACTTTTAAGAAGCAATATTGATATAGATTGTTGAGAAAATAGGTTTAGTCCAACATAGGAGGTGAATTGACCTTTCAAAGACACTACAAGAAATTCTTGATTTACGTTCAGATTATTACATACAGACTCTTATCTGTAAGTAAATTTAGCATTATATACAGATTTTACATACGAATTTATTACATACGAATTTTATATACATATTTTATATACAGATTTATTACTTACGGATCCAAATCCGTATGTAACTACATACAGATTTAAATTTGTATGTAATTACCTACAGATTTTACATACGGATATATTACTTACGAATTTTAGATACGAATTTATTACATATGGATTTTATATACAGATTTTACATACGAATCCAAATTTATATGTAATTACCTATATCGCAACCGGGATCACGACGAGGACGGCGAACAAAATATAATTTTATTTTTCAAAATAGTGGAGTTGCCACCATAGTTTATTAGGAAAAACTATGGAAAACCAAAAACAAGATAAGGCAAGTTCGCAAAACCGGATTTAGAGTCCGAGAGTCGGTTACATGTGGGGAAGGTACTAGCACCCCACAACGCCCGTCCTACGGCAGTATCTTTAATTAAATGAGTAAAAGAGTGTGATTTTTTTGGAATATTTATTTTTTCCAAAAAAAGAAATAAAATGCAAATAATAATAAACAAAAAATATTTTTTTTTAAGGAGCCCGACAAGGATTTGACCTCGCTCGTACGTATCTGTATCAAGGATAGAGAATCAGGGTTACGTAGTTCTTTGTTGATAAGATTGTTGATTGTCTTGATATTCTTTTGAAACTTTTGGAAGCTTGTGTTTGAAAATAGGGTAAGTGAATGGCGTCGATGGCAGGTTTAAAGCCCGGGCTTTGGATAGCAGTGCCAGGTTTAAAGTCTGGGCTTTGAGCAATAGTGTCAGGTTTAAAGCCTGGGCTTTGAGTAACAGTGTCAGGTTTAAAGACTGGGCTTTGAGTAACGATGCTAGGTTTAAAGCTTGGGCTTTGAGTAACGATGTCAGGTTTAAAACCTGGGCTTTGAGAAACAGTGCCAGGTTTAAGGCTTGGGCTTTCAGAAATGGTGTCAGGTTTAAAGCTTGGACTTTGAGAAACAGTGTCAGATTTAAAGCCTGGGCTTTGAGAATTGAGGTATATACCAAATTCGATGTTGAAAAATAACATGCAACAATTATATACAACATAGAATTGACACTTTAGTTTTAGCGGAATCATGCATGCGAAAATGGAATGTGAATGAATGAATTCATGGCAATGCAAAGCTTAAATATGTGAGTTTTAGATGGTGCATGGTGATTGTTTTAGAGGCAAAATGATGCAGTTTTGGAGGTGATATGGCGCTGTTTTAGGCTACTGTTTTGGAAGGGCTTTTTTCATGGCATTCTTAATGTGAAAAGAGGTTCATGATGATAGTTTTAGGTGTTGTTTTCGTATGAAAAAGTGGTGCTATTTGGAAGGGTTGTTTTCATGGCATTCTTATGGTGAAAAGAGGTTCATGATGATGGTTTTAGGTGTTGTTTTCGTATGAAAACATGGTGCTGTTTGGAGAGGTTGTTTTCATGGCATTCTTATGGTGAAAAGATGTTCATGATGATGGTTTTAGGTGCTGTTTTCGTATGAAAACGTGGTGTTATTTGGAGGGGCTGTTTTCATGACATTCTTAGGGTGAAAAGAGGTTCATGATGATGGTTTTAGGTGGTGCATGGCTTTAGTTTTAAGGTTTGGCTCAGGAAGTGATGCTCAAAGGAGTGTGGTGTGTATTTTGTGGAGGAGCATGGCGACAACATGGTGGGGTACGTGCAAAGGAATAAAAGTATAGGGTTTCCGATAATGAAAATGCAATAAAGATGAGTTTTTTAAAACAATAAAAAGAGAAATTTGAAATTTTTTACTTTAGTTTTTATGTTACAAACAGTGTGAGAACTAGGAAATAGAAACGGCAGAAGAACCATAAACATTACCTTACCAAATTGAAACATATCTCTTCTTCAAAAAGACGATGCACTTTCAATCCCTCCTCTTTCTTTCTTCGTGCTCTCTTTTCTTTCTACTCCAAGTCAGTAGTGATCCGTGAATGTTTTCTTTTTTTTTTTTCTTCTTTCCTTAATATCCCTCTTTTTTGCTTTTTCATTATTATTATTATTATTTTCAAAAGATGTGAAGGTGGTTCAAAGCAGTTTTGAAAGATTGACCCTCTCCTTTTTTGCTTTTTTTTCTTTTATTATTAAAGATGAAGTGTAGATGAACGTGAGATGAAACACTTTGAGAACGGTCATATTTTATTATTTATTATTGTGAAATGAAGAACATGATTGACTTATTCTTTTTTATTATTATTATTTTATTTTTTGTGAGAAGTTAAGATTGAGTGAGATTGACTCATTCTTTTCTTTTATTATTATCTTTATTTTTTTGTGGAAAGTTAAGATTTAGTGAGATTGACTGGTTCTTTTTTATTATTATCTTTATTTTTATTTTGTGAGAAGTTAAGATTGAGTGAGATTGACTTATTCTTTTTCTATTATTATCTTTATTTTCAATGTGCAAATGAAGGAAACAGTTTGAAAATAATTTTTTTTTCTTGTTATTTTTTATTATTTTATATTTTTTCCTTAATTTTAGGTTCTGTTAAATTTATATTTTATTTTTTGCTATTTTCGTTTTTTTATTATTAATTATTTTTTAAATCACCACCTTTTCTCTTTTTTTTTAAGTTTTTTTAATGGAAAAATTCAAAAAAATTATTTATTATTTTTTCAAGAAAACTTAAATTAATAGATATATATTCTATGTTATTATTTATTTTTTCATTTTTCTTTTTTCCACTTTATTGTTATATTTTAATTTAAAAGATTGACTGGACAAAATCGGGTGTTGACAACCTACTTTTTCTGTAGATAATATTAATAATTAATTTTATTAAAATTATATGTATTATTATTAACATTATTATTACTTTAATATTATTACTAATTATTATTCATTACATTAACATTATTATTATTAATAATAAAAATTAATAATATTATTAAAATTTGTAAAAATATGTTGTTATTATTATTATTAAGTTATATAATTAATAATATTATTAATATTATATTTAATATTATTTTTATTACTTTGATTCATTTTATTATTATATTATTACAGTTAATATTATTATTTATTAAAATAATTAATTATAATAATAATAATATAATTATTAATATTATTATTATTATAATATTAATACTAAAATTGTTAATAAGAGTAATATTAATATTATTAAT
>Ga0209489_104073_pt1 | contig 27450 bp, 18 predicted proteins | sample SiratrowhiteBW_FD_187527 | JGI IMG/M metagenome (GOLD analysis project Ga0209489, IMG submission 187527) | Root nodule microbial communities of legume samples collected from California, USA - Siratro white BW (SPAdes) (version 2) | ecosystem: Host-associated > Plants > Roots > Nodule | place... | reverse complement strand
TATTGGTAGAGTTGTTCTGAATTGTTTGTTTTTAAATAAGCAAATTTTTTTTATATTATGTAAGCTATATACCTCAACTCACAACATTGATAACAATGAATTGATGATGTGAAATTTACAAAGTAAATGAAATAATCAAATCAGTAAAATTAAATAAGCTATATATAATATTTATACTTTAGAACTTCCATTTATAATATTTTTACTTTATTTAGTTAAGATACTCAAAATAAAAGAATGAAGACACACCTTGATTGAAGAAATAAGCTGATAAAATTCTTTGTTCTTGCGTCTCTTCTTGATTGATCTCTCCTCCTCTTCATTAATATTATTACAAAAGTCTTCACTTTCCTCCATTGTTACCTTGCATTTTCCTTTGTTTCTAGCATCATGGTTGATTGAATTGTTCTTCCTCTGTGATGCCAATTCTAGCTCTCTTTCTCTTTGTTGTTGTTGCTTCTTTTCTTCCAAAGCAATAATTCTGCTACTCCTTCTTTTGTCTCTGCATTCTATTTCTTCTTGAGATCCCATTTGTTTTGCTTTGACCCCTTTATGCATAACAAGGTTAAGCTTTATATGTAAATACATAAAAATAAAATAAATGTTTTTCTTACAAGGGAAATGGTGTTTCAAGAGAACTTGGCGCTATAAAGTATAATCAGGAACATAGTTCATGTTGGGAGGCAAAATGAGACTATGATAAATGGTCATAAAAGAAATTACTCAACCATAAATTATACATGATATTCATTTAATGAAAAATTGGGCAAAGCACATACCTATACAGTCAAAGGATGTACAAACCTGTGCAAAAATTTGAACAAGAAAGTTCATCAGTTCTTCATAAACAATTGTATCACTAATCTTCAAGACATAAAATGCAAAACAATTAACCAAAGTCACTCATAAGAAGAGTGAGAAGAAAAAACCTACTCTTCTGAAAGCTAGAGATTTTCCAAGTTTTCCAAAATCTCTTCCTACTGAAGACTCAAGGGCATCATTTAGATGCTAATATATGAACATTGGGAAAGGCACTAGTTCATAAACAGTTTGTAACGTAAATTTAATTAAATAAAAACATTTACATTTAATTTCTCAAAAACTTTCTCAATATGACAAAAAGTTGATATCATATAAAATTAAATGAATTTTATAAAAAATAATAAAATATTGAACATAACGTTTTGTTTGTTTTGGTTGAAAGTCAACAATTATCACATATATGAGACCAAAACGAAAACGTATAAGAGTAAAAAATATATATAAATAATGTAATAAAGATTATTTTCTTAAACTTAAATATTTTAAGCAAAGTGTTTCACTTTATAATAACTATAATTGAACTTTACAAACAAAATATATATGTTTTAATTCTAGTTAACAAAAAGTATCTCAGGACAAACTAATAACTCACACATTTGCTAGTAAGATAATTTAGTAATGGCAGTTTTAGTAACTAACACTTATTTGTTGTAAAATATTCATCCCTAGTACTTTAGTAAAACAAATATTTTTGTGATTTTTAAAAATAATTAATTCAAAATTTTGTTTTCTTAATATTCACTGTCTCAACTAAGTCCTTCTACTATATAAGAAAATCATTTTTTTATATATTTTCTTATTTTTTAATAATGTTATTAAATAGTTATACATATTCTTATAACATATAATCAATAATAATTTCTAACCAAAGTTCAATCACATAAATAACAGCAAACAATGAGTATACAACATCTTATTTCTAAAGTTATAAATTAATATGATGCGAACATAATTTCTTTCAGAAAACTTAATAGATCATTTTTAGTGGGTTAAAATTTTTTATTGAACTCAATCTTACTTGAAAAAATTGAGTTTAGTATTACTTGAACTAACAATTTGATAATATATAATAAAGTGAATATAATTAATATTAGTTGTTATCCATATTTCAGCTTTCCAATAGTTTGATGATGGAATGCAATTAAATTTAATGAGCTTAGTTGCTTTTAAGGAAGAGTTAATTTTCTATACTAGGACTATTTGTCATAAAATTTTGATAAGCAAATATTAATTATAATATTAAATATTATACTAATGTGTATACTCAGTGTCTAAAAATTAATTACTTTCAAACATATTCATGAACAATAATAATTAAAAGTAATGATTTTGTAAATACAAAGTTAATTTTATAATATTTCATTTTAATTAATAATTAAATATACAAAGAAAAATCAATAAAAATTAAGTGATTAATCTACAAGAAAATTATAAAATGATTGACTATACAAAATAATAAAATTTATATTTAATGTTTGATATTGGTTTTTAATATTACATTTACTAACAAAATAGTCTCTAATATACTATTAAATTGATCTTTAAATAACAAAATAGTCTTATAAAACTTAGTAAAGAGACATAATTGTAGAACTTTCTGCACACTGAGGAACTAAAAAAAAAAAATATTCATTCTAAGAATTAAATTGGCAATACTCAGGTATTTAAGATCAAATTAACTATTTACCTATTAAATAATTTTGTCTAAGGTACAAATATTACATCTAATTTGAGAAAGTCTTTGTTTTTTCTTAACCTTAAAATTTCACCTCATCCACAAATAAACCATTGCATCATCTTCTCTAACAAACCCTGCCACCATCTCTAATAAATAAATCCTGTAACATCAAATTCATATGAAAAGATCACTAGCCATCAACCACCATACATAAAAGAATATATCCATATAAATACCCCACCCAAATCCAATATAAAATAAGTTAAATTTTGTCAATAGAATTGATTGATAACATGAGTTGTTGTCAAATCATCCATAATATTTTGATGATTAAAACAATCATTTAACAACTATATTATAACAATATAAATATATGATTATTAAGTCAAATGAAATTGTCATTTGGTAGAATGTTTAAATAGAATTATCTAAATTCCATTGCTTATTATATAACCACTATGATAATCATTATCGACATCATCAACCTTTATTTTAAAAAAAAGGCACATATATCATAATATATCAACAAATATTTAGTATTAAATATATACATAAGTTTGTGACGATTCACATAGTTAATGGTTTTCAAAGCCAAATAAACAAAAGAAAAGAATGAAATTAAAAATTATACATTTCACTTACACGATACTTGTCCAGGGAAAAATGTATTTTTTTCAAATTCAAACAAACAACAAGCATAAAAAATAAAACCCAAATTATGCTTACTCATGCTAAAGAAGAAGAGCATCATCAATACATAATACTTAAAAAAATATAAAGCATAAGTTAAGATAGAAAACACACCTTGTCGTAATGTAGCAAAGAAGAAACACAAGAAACGAAGATTGAAGACATAAATTGTACATGATAAAAAGAGTTTAAAAAAGTTTGTAAATTAAACAAAATAAAAGTTATTTAGTAAAATCTATCATTTTCTATTCATAAGTGAAAATTTTCTAAATATGAAGTGAAAATAAAAGTTTTACCTTTTAATCATAAAATTTGAATTTTTATATGTGATGAGTACTTTTTTTTTAATTATCAACCAAATAACAATAACTATTGATACCAGTGAAAATACATATTCTACCACACTTATGTTTACATATTATTTATTATTATCTTATTTTAATAAGTTAAAATTTAATATTTACATTCATTCATAAATTTGATAAATTTATTTAACTATAATATTGATATTATTATTTTCTTTATTTGATGTGTGTAAATTTATTAGTTGAATGAAAACAGTGTAGAAAGAAAAATATAAATTATAAGTTTATATTTTCTATTTTTTTTTCATTGTCTTTACTTTTTGTTGCATATTTAATATAGTTATGACATTTAAAGTGTTCTAATTTTAAAATATAATTAAAAATAAATTAAAAATATGAAATATTAACCTAAAGAATCTTCGTTATATATATTATCATAGATAATTTTAAGATAATTATTAAAATATTTGAAATTTTTACGTACAAGACTTTGTGATTAAGTGATAGTATGGAAAAAATTTATACTATATTAATATATATTTATATTTATACATATATATTATTTATTTTAATTATATGCTTTTTATGATTTTTAAGAATGTTCAAACCTTCTTTATTTGAAACCCCGCCTCAACATTTCAAGGGAGTACCACCTTGTATCGTTAACAATTGTTGAATAATTAAGTCATCTACTTCAAACATATATATATATATATATATATATATATATATATATATATTATGATTAAATTTTAATTTTCGCCTCTCTTTTATTTTTCAGTCGCGATCTTTTTATTATTTTTCTCAATTTTAATCTTTATTTTTGAAAATTTACAATTTTAATTCCATTTTCACTCTTAAGTAATTTCTATTTTAATTTAATTAAATATTAAACCTGACTTATTTATTTAAAATACCATTAAGAAATAATATAATTAATTAAAACATTTATTTAATTATTAAATATATAAGTAAAGTATCTAATTACAATTATTGTATATAATTTATAACTTATTATTAATTAAATTAAATTATTAAATTATTAAATAATATACATTTAAGAAAACAGATTATTAATTATCTTGATTTTCTTAAAACAAATCAATATCCTAAACTCTAAATTTTTAACTTCAATAAAATATTAATGAAGAAACTCAAATCACTTTGATGAAGAAACTGAAATCAGGGTGAGAAGGGATGACTTAATTGATTAGATGTAGAGGAAGCTTGTCCCTAGGGCTAATTTGTTCACCACAAGTTCCAAATTTTATCCTTTAATTCATTAAATATTATGTATTATATAAGATTTGTAATTGTTAATGTAGTTTTTATTTTTTTGTCTTATATTTTATTAAATATATAAATAAACTATAAAAGTATTTTTATTTTAAAAATAATTATTTCAATTTAAGATATATTAATATGTTTAATTCCCTATCCCGTTAAATAGATATTTTTAAAATTAAATGTTAAATAAGCCAGACATGACTGACCCTTAAGGTAAATTAATCTTTTTTAAAAGGATACTTGTCCCTTTGTAAGGGTTAGTAAAACTAACTATCATAGAGTGAATGTTACCTTAAAGTAAATGTATTATTTTAAGATGTATAATTAATGCATTTAATGTAATTACTAAATGTACGATTAATTAACTATTTGTAATTATTGTTTAATCTATATTGAATTTAATTAATAAATAACATGTATGAAACAAAAATTATTAAATGATCTTTAATCTATAATTTTTTGTATTAAAAGTTTAAAAATTTTAAATATATTTGTAGTCTATAAAGAATGAGTAAACTTTTATTTTTATTCTTTCATTTCTTTAAAATTTGAAATAACTACTTTTATTTTTATAAATGTCAAGTGTAAGGTGGATATTTTCTATACATATGTTAGTTAGTATTATCATAAAATGCAAACACAAATGTACTATATATTACATCACTTTAAACCATAAAAATCATAAGAAATAATATACGCTACATAAAATTCATACGAAACCTGTATCGTGTAGCAACTCACAACATACATATAAGGATAGTTTAATTTAATTTTTATAATTATACATATGATATATTTTATAGTATGTAGATATATGATATTTTGAGAGACTCTCAATAACATAATCACATAAAACCTATAAAATATTATTGCACAATAAAAAAATAGGGAATAATCGACACCTAAAAACTGTCGATAAGGTTACAAATTCGTCGGTAACAACACATTATCGATGAATCTCCGACAGATAAGAAACCATCAGTTTTTGAGTTGTTGAAAAATTACCGACGAACTACTTCTTGTCATCGATAATTACCGACGGAAATGTCAGTCGAATATAGATGAAAATTTTTGTCGGTAAACACCGTCAGCCACAAGTAGAGGAAAAATCCGTCGGAAATTTAAAGACAGATTGCCGGTAACTTTAAAGACAGATTGTCGGTGGAATTTGCCCGTCGGTATTTTGTTTCGTCAATGCTGCAACGTCTTTTTGTATTGAAACGTCTTTTTGTATTAGCTCCTAATGCATTTCTTAATCACCTACTTTCATAATTATAGTATCTAATAACAGAATTCGAACAACACAATTTAAACCAAATCGTAAAGATATTATTGTCCAATACCAAGTCTATTATCCAAGTGCAGTGCAGGTAAACTAAAGAAATGTATATGGTTCCTTAAAATTACATTGTCTTATAATAAAATCTAATAGCCTCCTCCATAATCGAAAGAATGATCGTGATCAAGATTTTACTCGTGGTTAAGATTTTGCTGTTGATCATTTTCTTCTGGATGCTCGTCTTGTGGTGGTGATGGTGGATGTTCTTGGTCTTCAGCTATTAATGCATGGGCTTCAACAAAAAGGAACCTTTTAACAATTGTTTCTAAGGATTTAATCTTCATATTCCATTTGTCATTTGCTTAAAGAGTTTGTGAGAGTTGTTTCTTAATGAGGTTCACGTCCTCAGGATTGTTGGTGGAGGTTGATGGTTGGTGCTTCATACTTTCACTTCCACTTGAGTAAGTTGCACCAATCTGTCCAATATCATACAATCTTCCCTTACTTTTTCCTCCTACCGCATCAACCCAACATCGAGTCCTAAGGATGTTATCGTCTGCTTGATCAATAGGATTAAACTCTCCTGATTCATCTGGACATGATCCAACCTCTGATCTAGCCTGAGAAAGTCTAGTCTCAAAGTCTTCTTGTTATCAGAAGATTACATAATTAGTAAATCAACCCATATTATCCAAAATGTTAAAAGAAATTCTTACAATTCAGCTTACAAGTGTCTTTTTAGATCTTTCATCTACAAACTCCTTAGTACCCTTCCTGGTGTGTGTTCCGTGGAAGACCTCATCAACAAACACAGACCGTCCAAGTTGTTTTGCCTGTAGTACATTTTTGCAAACTTATTTTACATATATAAAACTTTTAAACTTAGATAAATAAGATAGATATATATAATTTATATACCATTCAAAGGGCATGCTCATGTGTGGTGATGGAGCTACCTGTGTGTAGGCTTCCACCCTTTTCTGATGCTCTATTTTTTTGGGTTGTAGCACATTTGTTATGATACAATGGAGAATTCCAATGTGTTTGCAGGTTGCTGCACACATTTTCTCCAATCCATTATGGCCTTTGCCTTGCATTTCTAGTTTCTCTAAACATCTCAGAGTCTATGAGATGCTTTACTGTGAAAATTTCTCTTAATTTGACTTTCATGTTGTGGCATCCACTGAACTCTGGACTGAAAAAGTTAAGAAATGAAATTGAGATAAGAAATATAAAGCGAGTAAATGTGTAATATAACTCAATGACTAAATATTGAACCTTAAAACGGTTCCAAAAATGTTCCTTTTCAGAATCTGGTATTGCTCCCCATGTATACCAAGGCTCCAAAAATTGTTGCTTAATACACTTTTTTATAGCTTGTGAAGCAACTTTAAATGGCAAAAACCTAATGACAAAGACAATTGTTGCAAACATGTCAAACAATGAAACAAGTTACATAAATAATTTACTTAATGGAAATAAAATATTACCCTCGACCGTAAGGTTGAATGAACGGTCGATTATTGAGATCAATGTCATCTGCAACTAAATCACCACCAGTAACAGATAGTGATGAAACATCATTATTTGGCTGTTGAACTGGTATATGTAAATTGCTAATAGAGGTCGATGGTGCATCTCTGTTGACAGCAGATGTAGGAGCAGGTGTACCTCCTGAGCTTGAGGTAGGTGTATGTGTTGCTGAAATAGTGGCAGCAGTGGACTGTGTGGGTTCCACAGCAGTGGACTGTGTGGTCCCACAACAGTGAACTGTGTAGGTCCCATACCAGTGGACTGTGTCGCTCCCACAACAGTGGGCTGTGTGGCTCTCACAATAGTGGTAGGAGTGGTCGATGCCCCAGAAAGATGCTGAGGACTCAGTCTAAGCAAATATCTTCTCTTCTTCATATTTGATATGCCTTTACCCTTGTAACCACCATGGGGTAAGGGTCGGGATGGTTCTCCACAAGACATTTTCTAGAAAGAAGCAATGACACATCCTTCTTTCCAGTATCATTATCATAGAACAACATACATCTATTCACACAATAATCAATCTGCTTAACTGTCAATCCCAACTTTGATACCAACCTTTTAGCAACATAATAACTAGTTGGCAATTTTGTTTTTGTAGGACTTATGTCCAACAACAGTTTTGTAAATTTCTGTAAGCATTGGTTAGGAACGTTCCAATTTGACTTATAGAAAGAAGCCTAACACATACTGATAATTTGGATTCTGATGACCCTTCAAATAATGACTTATTTGCCTCTGTCAATAAATTATAAAATTGTTGAGTATCTTTAGTTGGAGGCTCTTCTATGTTACTTGATTGTTCTCCTTGAAGGGCTTCATGTTGCCAGAGAGCACTATTCATCATCTCTTTCGTTGTCCTAAATTTGATCCATTTCAGTCACATATACAGATGAACTTGGGCCAGAAACACAATTATCACCAACGTTGAAATTAACATCCCCCATATCTTCACCATGATCAGTCTAAATCCAATAGTTAGGTTTGAGCCCCTTTTTGTATAAGTGAACTTTGACGATTTCATCCTTTAGAATCCTTGTACCATCACATTTAAGACATGGACATCTAATCCCTCTATCAAGTTCATAATATTTATATTGTCTTGCTTTCTGGATGAACTCTTCAACCCTTGTTACAAACGATTCCTTCAAACCTTTTCGCCCACTATAACATCTATCGTACATCCATTTGCAGTCCTATGGAATTCGATCCATCTTCTGTAATAGATCATAATACGCGAAAAAAAAATTTTCATATTAAAATTCAAATTCAAAACATTCTACAATTTTTGGAAGAATATTTCGAAAGATGACACAGTGTAAGAGCTTTTGAATTCAGTGAGAGTGGCGCAAGAGTGTAAAGAAAGCAAAAGCTTTTGATTCCTGAGGAAGTGGGAGGCCCTCTCTATATAGTGTGAAACCTATACAAAGAGATATTTAGTAGAAACCTAGTAGTGTTTGAGAGAATTCTTTGATTCAAGTTTTACAGCGGAAGAATTCATAAATTGGGAAAAATTTAACCATAAACCCTAAAAATCTAGATACAAAATTCGATTCCTAAACCCTATCATAAGTAATCACTTAAATACTATCATACCTTGTTCGTAGTCTACCCAATAGTCCTCCTTGAAGCAGATGGCTAACGCCCTGCTTGAAACCGTCTCCGCAATACACCTCTACCGTTGACGAAGCCTTCTTGCGTTTCGAAACCTGGAAATCTCTCACAAACTCTCCAATTTATTGACCGACGACTCGATTGAAATCGCTGCTCTTCCGTCGTTTGAAAACGTTCGTCACTGCGAACCCTAAAACGTAACTGTTTAATGTATACGAAACCAATTACCGACGGAACATATCGACGAAACCAAAATTCATAAATTACTGACAGATTTACCGATAGAATCAAAATTTATAAATTATCGACAAATTTACCGACAAAAACTAAAAATATTTTACTGACAAAATTTATCGACAACTTAATTCATGTTCTGTCGATAAATGAGGTTGACGTTACCGACTATCGTTTTCGTCTATAATTTCGTCGATAATTGTAATATTACCAAAGAATTTTTATCCGTTATTATTTATCTGTCGGTATATGTCAGTTTTCTTATAGTGTTGATAACATGTATTAAAACATCTTAAATATTAAAAAAAAAACAATTACAAGTTTCTTATATGCTATTATGAAAAAAAAATTATTTTATATTTTATTATTTGCTAATAAGTCATTGAATACAAATACAATTAAAGAAATTCATCACGAAAATGATATTTTCTACTTATTAAAAGTTAATATAATTATAATTTATAATTATATTTGAAACTTAATCATTCTCATTTCATATAGCTACTTTGTTTTTACCAAACATTGTTACTTTAGTTATGTTTTAATGATTTTAGTGTTCATGTATTTGAATTAGACAAAATTTTAATATTCATTATTGGTTAGGAGTAGTATTCAAACTTTTTTTTTTCATTTAGACAATAATATGTTGTATTTGAAAATTATAAGTTGGAAAACATATAAAACAAGTTAATTATATAAATAATTAAAACATATTGCATTAGATTAAGTTAACTAGAGTCATAACTAGTGTATTCAATATTTTTATTAAAAAAAATCTCTTCAACTTTTGGCATATTATTATTATTTATAATTGTTGAAATTTATGTACATATTACATCTTCAACCAATGTAAACATTTTTTATTTTTTATATCGATGATATCTACATCGTTATTTTAATAGATGTAAAAACTTATTAATAACTGGTGTCAAAAATACATTTTTATACTAATACTAGAAATAAATTAAAATTTGGTGAATCACGTTTTAGAAAATTTGTAAATAATATTTATTTATTTTTGGATGTGTTTAGAAATGAAGAGAAATTATAAAAGTTTGTAATGTGATAAGTGTGATTGATAAGTTAATTTTTTTAATTGATAAAATTATAAGATTATCAACCATTAAAATTAATTTAAAATTAAATAAAACTAATTTATTAGATGTGATTGATAAATTATTTTTTAATTAATAAAATTTGTGATAAATGTAATTTTTTTTAAAATAAATGTTAAAAAATTGATATTGAATTAAGAGAGGGCCAACTATCAGAAATTTATTATTATTGTTATTAGTGAAACTACATTTCTAATTTTATCATTTTATTTTATTTATTTAAGTTGAAATTTAATTATTTGATTTAATATTTTTTTTCATTTTTCATATTAATTTTAAATTTAATATAATTTTGATACAAATATAATTTATCTATTTTTATGTTTCTTTAAATTTAAGATTTTATTTAGGAAATTTATATTTATAATTTAAACAATTTGAAATTATGTTTATAAAAAATAAATGAGAATATGATTAATTGGTAGTGTATATAAAGGGAAAGTAATAATTGTATTTTAAAAGAAATAATAAAAAGATGTGATTTAACAGTTCAAAATGTGTTATGAGTTTGATTTTTATGCATGTATAACAAAAATTAAGGGTAAAATAGTCAAATTTTTGTTAGCACATGTCTTTTTCCTTGTTTCAGCTCTTCATTGAGAGAATCATCCTCCCTTTCAATTCTTGTGAATATTATGGACAGAAACAAATATATTTTTATTTCAATAATATTTCTATCTTCTCTTTTTATATTAAACTAAATAAATTATAACATTTAAGAATCGAAGCTAATCAAAGTAAAATAGAATGTTCACTTTTATTGTATTTTACTGAAGTATATATATATATATATATATATATATATATATATATATACTTTCTTATTTAGTTTTATACTAATTTTTCTTCACTCTATTTCTATTTTATTTTTCATTTATTTCTTTTCTTACCAAAAAGCCAGTCTTGAATAATAAAAGAATAAAATATACTTTATCCGTAATTAGTTAGTAGTTGAAGCAAGAGAGACAAAGAAAGAGGGAGACGCAGACACTGATATCCCATTTTTTATTACATTAATAAATAAATTTATTTCGATAAACGCTGTCACTGCGCACACACACTATTCCCGCCGTGGTTTGCGATCGGATCCGGATTCGAGGGCGGAAGCAGTTTCCGGTAGCTCCGAGGCGGTGGCAGTGGCGGTGGCGCCAGTTCCACTTGTTTCCAGTGCGAATCGTTTCGGTGCTTTTTTTTTTTTTTTTTTTTCAGTGATTGATTCGTTCGATCCAGAAAACCGTGGTGGATTAATTAGATGGCGTATAGACGGAGACAGCAGCAAGGGTTTTCGAAACCTTCGTTTTCGACCTTCGAAGACGAAATCACTCGAAACCCTAACCCCTTTCCGCCGCCAAACGACGCCGTTGAAGGTTTAGCGTCGTCGTCGTCTTCGTCTTCATCTTCGCTTGCTGCGAAAGCTATCAGAGCTTCTTCGGCGCGTCGCGACTCATCGCTGTCCTCTCTCTATGGCCTCTCCTCTGCTTCTTCTTCTCCGGCAGCTCCTTCTGAACCCATTCCAACTCCTCCTCCTTCCTCGCAGGTCAACTCCTCTCTTTAGAAAATATGAAAATTCCGATGTATGCTGAGTGTGATTGTATTTGTTTGATTTCAATTTGTTCGTTGTGTGTTATTGCTCATGAGGTATCTGCTGGATAGAATTTATTGAATATTTGTTTATCGAGCGAGAAGAAAATTAGAGAACTCTCCCTAAATGGAAAATAGGCAAAAGGGAAATAGAGTAGTTTAGTTTGAAAGAGTCTCCTAAAATCTCTGCATCAGTGAATGTGTTAAAGAAATCCTGTTAAAGTATTGGTACGAAGTATGGAAAAGTGGGGAACTCTTCCTATGCCAGTGAAACATCAGAACTTTGGATGCTGTGAGGTAGTTGTCGATGGCACACTGTTTCCTGTGCAATTGCAACTGGCGCAGGGAAATGGAGGTCTTCTTGGATTGCAGGGTTCGTGTTGCTGCTGTGTAGTGTAGCTTACAGGGTGTTGTCGTCCTTTAGTTTCATACTGCAGTTGCAATACTAGCAGGGTGTGAATGATATCAACTTTAGCAAAAATATTCAAAACATGGTGTATGCAAACGCTGTCAACTTAAAATCTCTTAGTACCTTCGTATTAGCAACTTTACATCTTTAGGATTGCAGTGTTTGTGTATAGCTCTGTATTTTGCTAAGTGTGCCTTCTCATCTTTTGTATAATTCTCCCTCGTTTGGTGAATTCTTTTATTAGTTTTTTGCCTGCAATTTAAGGCAGCTGCTTCTTTTAATTGTTGATGTCTAGATAATTCCAGTTCCGAAATTTGTTTATTACTTAAAAGTAAAAAGTGGATGAGTCTGTTACAACTAATACTGATTTTATTTTATTTTTTTATGAGTGAATCCGCTAAGGTTGGAAATTCATTTCTAGATATGCTTACTTTTGTGTCTATTTTAATGTGTATTCCTTGTATTTAGAGTATCACTATGTTGATTCAGAATAGTAGTAATTTTGCTAACTGGGGTGCTGTATATATAGGATTCAAGACCCTATGAATATACATCTATGAAGAACATGAACGAGTCCAAGAATGGATTTTGGGGTGTTCTAGCCAGAAAAGCCAAGTCAATAATTGAAGATGATAATGTACCCCAGCAATCTGAAATGGCTGGAGTGGGAAGGTCACAATTGCCTGGTGTAGCATCTAGGGGCAAGGTGAGTTTAGAATTATATCTCAAATTCTCAGCAGAGATGCTGCTTTGTATGTTGTATCTGGAAAATAAAAATCAGTTAAATATGATTTCACTGGTTTGAAACTGAATTTGAATGGGGTCAAGATTTTGGAAGGCTCTTGTATTTAACCATTGTAAACAATCATATTATAGTTTAATTTTGTAGTTTTAGTTCTTCACAAAGGAAAAGGTGAATTTCATTTTGTAAGGATACACACATAATCATGTGTGATTGCTCATAGTGCTGCTATAGAAGTGTTGTGGTGCTGTCTTGTATAGCTGAATTGCAGCTGCGTTTGCATGAAATTATGGCCATATCTTCCAGTTTAGTATTCATGAGTGAAAATCCTTTTTTGGTTGTGGAATGTTTCATTTGGTGCTCTTTTAAGGCAACAATCTTGGAATTTTGCTCCCCCTTTTCATAGAATCAAATCAGAAATTTCCCCGATCACTTGCATATCTACTGACAATGACCCACCTTTCTTCTGCTAGACTTCTGGCATCACAACATTTTTTGGCCATTTACTGACAACTTCTTAAATTAAAAAATCAGTCTTTAAAAAATTTCATGTTGAAGTCGCATATGTGTTTGCCCTACTTAAAGCTGTCTTGGAGCTATGTCGTGAAGTGTGTAAATCGCAAGAAAACCTTTTCTTTAATTCAACACTTCAGTGGATTGTCTGACATGTGTCAAATGGGTGTTGTACAATATCAAATCACATTATCTCCTCCTAATTTAAAAAGATAAAATCTTTCTTTGATAGTATGTTTCTCTAATCTTACTATCACTCATCCTCTAGTACCTCTTCGAAACCCATCACCCAATTTGACACTACACGTAGGTGTGTCTTCCATATCCAACCTCAACTCTTTCACCAAATCTGTTGATATAAAATTGTGGTTGGCTCCACTATGTATCAATATTAACACCTTCCTCCCTCTAATCTCTCCCTGCATTGTTCATGGTATGTGGTTGGGTTAGTCCTCCTGTTGACAGCTTCGACAAACTCATTTGTGGGCCCTCTTTCATGTCCTGACTTTCACTCTCCCATTGTACAACTTCTTCAATCTCTCCCTGTATTTGGGATTCTTCTTCAGGTTCCTCCTCTTCAAAATTGTTCCCTATTTCAGCACTTCTTTCTCTTCTTCCTTCGCCGTTTACGAAATTTTCACCACCCTCCGAGTTTTTATCTGCATTTTTGGAATCTTTTAACATTTCTTTGATCTCTTTCAATTCCAGTAGGCCTTCTTTGACCAAGCCCATGTTAGTCTTTAACTCCGCAATCACCCTACCTTGTTTGCTGGCCCATTTTTCTAATGCACTCATTCATCCTTCCATTTTGCCACATGCGATTCACCTCCGTTCAAAGAGATCCGGCAGGTCGGACCAAACTGATATGTTTCTTTAAAAAAGTGCAATCCCAACTACCCCGGCTAGTACCTCTTGCACTGCTTCAACCACTTCAGTCACTCACCGTTCACCGTTTGAAAGGAAAAGCAATCAAGATAATACTGAATAACCTCTTTATTGATACTAACAACAGAATACAACTCTCACAAAGGAACCACTTGTTCCTTTCACACAGGTTACACCTGTTAGAAATTACAACTTCCACTTTGCCCCTCTCACTAGGTTGGTCTTATTAAATAGACCAACCTCTCTTAATTTCTCTAACAACCTTAACCGTCCCCACATTATTCTCTTTCCTCAATCTTCTTCTATAGTATACTTTCAATTCATTTTTTCAGATTCTTCTCCTGTTGAATTGATTCTCTAACAGATTTCTTGCACTAAAATGTAAAAAGTAAACATGCTTTTATCAAATTATTTATTTACTTTTTAGTAGAAATGAAGGTTTATCAATATCGGATGAAATGAAAGAAGGTGAAGTACAAATAAAAGATGGATTAAGAATCCTATAAAGTGCATCAGAGTACAAGGAAAAATAATTGCTGTAACACTGCCGAATCTGTATCTGCGTTTGAAATGGCAACTCTGCTGAGATAACAAATAACTATTAACAGAACACCGAGGGGGGCAATAAATATCATATACAGTTCCAATTTCTGAATTTGAATTGTTGTGATCTTCTTTTATTGGGCTAGTAATAGTTGCTTGTTCATTATTTTTTGAACTGTAAAATTGGATGCTATTGTCATTCACTTTGCAGTTCCAAAATTCAAACCACCCAGAGGAGAACAATCTCAAAAGGGACAGTCCAGCATTTATGAAGGGATTAGATGCTATCACATCTTCGCTTACTCATATTGGTGGTACCATTGGTAAATCTTTGGAGGTGAGCTTTGATATGAACATTTTTGCTTGTGTATTATATATGTTCTTTGGTTGGTGTCTTCAATTTTTCAAAATGTATTAAATATTTATATCTATATTAGAATTCTTGGTGGTGGTGGTGAGGATGGCATATTTTCCTTTTATTTCTACATTAGATTTTTTACTATGCATTTGCCTTATGGGCTTTTGTAGATAGGGATGGGAATGCATTGTAGTAGGTTGTTGGTCTTGTCAGGCTTCAAATACAACTTTCAAACTTCTTTTTCCTTCCCAAAAGTATGTGTTATGATTTCTTAGCACCTGTGCTAATTCACTTGTGTAGGAAGGTTTAACAATTGTTGAGAACCGGACTTCAGATATCATTCACGAAACTCGTAAACATATCAGGAAGAAGCCTGGAAGCTTTGTAGGAAAAAATCAGGAGAGAAACCATTCTAGTACAGTTCATCAGCAATCCCAATTGCGAAGCCAGACGTCACCAAAGCAAACAGACCAAGAACTTCAACTGAAGGCATCTCGCGACGTAAGGTGGCACCTGTGTATCACTTTTTAATGTGGTAAAAGTACTTGTGTGGTTAACTTGTGCAGCATCAAAAGTGTTCAATATTCTAGCTCCTTGTTTTTTCTTCTTTTTACATTTTTCTTTCGTTTTTACTTCATTTTCTTAAAATATACTGAATAAGTATTTGTTTGTGCTGTAAATGTCTTGCTTTTTCAGATTCAGTTAATCAAATAATAGAGATATAATAAAGGTGGGCAATTTTGAATGTGTCTATTTATTGAAGCTTCTATCTTATGATTCACGGTAATCAATACAAGATACAATTTGATAATTTACATGATACAAAAACAGTCCTCATCAAATTGGAATCAAAGTATACGAAAGAAAAAAAAAACACATTTGTTACACATTGAATTTCTTTTAATTTTTTAAATTCTAAAATCACAAATCAGTTGTTTTGTGTGGAGTAACCATCTCAGACAAATCACAAACGTAGGTACTTGTGCTCATATACATGCAGTATAATTATAACCGTATCAAACAAATCCAATTCCCTTATTTATAACACTATCGTTTTTGCATATTTTCTTGTTTTTCTTTAGAAGTAGAATATGTATTTGTCCAATATGCACTGCTAGATGGTAAGAGATTGTTGTCTGACCTTCGCAGTTAAGGGGTGTAAGGGAGCCAAAGGAATACAGTCATTTTCTTTACTTGTTTTTAGGGTCTGGATCACACATCTTTATTTGAATGTTGGACTGTCAAATCTTCGAATGTTTTTTTTTATCAATTAATTAAATTTTTATGTAATTCTACTTTTATTTTAAATATATGGAGTTTAGAGGCACTTGAAATTTGAATAGGAAATGTGTAAGTATTTTTAAAAAATGCAATGATTGTTATTCGGTTTGAAGAAAGATTCTGTAGTGCATTAGCTAGCTTTTCTCCAACAATTAGTTTTCACCGACAGTTTCATGTTTCTCACAGATGAACTTGTTTTGTGAAATCTTCAGCTAAAAAAGTATAAAAGGTAATGATATTTCTATAGAAGGGTAGCCTTGATGTTGGAACTTCAAAGGATTATAGAGTTAAGGTGTTTCTTTAAGATGTATTATCTCTTCAGTACTCTTCAGCTAACCATGTTTTTTTTATTAAACCTTGAACCTCCATAATTGATAATATAGAACCCTACCTACCCACCATCTGTATCATAATTGTTTGCTACATTGGATATAGATAATCAAATTCATAATGATGCTTATGTCCCTAGTTTCCACTGACTATATCTCTTCTCACCTAAATTTAATCACTAATTTGATCTCCACAAAATTAATTTGCAAACCTATAGCCATTTATAAAACTGTGGCCCTAAAACTTGCAAATGGCCATAATTATCTTAGGCCAATCTTATGGACATTACAGCTGAAGCAAGAGTAATGCCAAAGTAATACTTTGGTGTTACTTTTCAGGTTTCTTTCAGCTCATTAATTCGCCTTTACTATCATATACCATGTGTTGGATTGATACCATTACCAAGACATGATTATTTTTTGTATTTTCTTTTGTGCGTGTTTCTTAGGGTAAAGGATCATGTTTAATATTCATGATTTATATATCCCCCTTTCCCCAAAGGAAAAAAGGTTGTTTTTCAGTGTGTTTGTTTCATGATCATATATTAAAGTTTATGACTGAATTATTCCTAGCATGGTACCTAGTTGATATCATTTTCTAGTTTCTACGATATATCTTAATCTTCTTCATAGGACGCATTGTTGCATTTTTGTTTATGTCACAGGTTGCAATGGCAATGGCTGCCAAAGCAAAACTACTTCTTCGGGAGTTGAAGACTGTCAAAGCTGATCTGGCTTTTGCAAAGGATCGATGTGCTCAGCTAGAGGAAGAAAATAAAGTCCTCCGTGAGAATCGTGAAAGGGGAGACAGTCGCGATGATGATGATGATTTGGTATGCATGTCTCGTTGTCCTTTTTGTCCTTTTGGTTTTTCAATTTCATTAGTTCCCCTTTATGCATCTTTCAGTGGCATAAAGAAGGTTATGATCTCATTCGTTTCACATATTTTATTTCTCCCCATGGTAGACATGTTCCCTTTTTCCAATCTAATTTTGTGAGCACAGTTAGCTATTACTTTTGTTTCAGCTATGAATTATATTATGCTTCTTATGACACGGTGCTTATTGATCCTTAAATTCACAGCACTCAATGGTAAAGCCACTTTTGTTTAACCCACTTCAAACCCTGTATTGGTAGAAGCCTTGTGCACTGGCTGGCTATTTTAAATTTTTTGCTATGCATTCAGGGGTTTAAACTTATAACGTACAATAGTAGTACTTTAATAACATTTCAGCCTGCTTATTTTCTGGTTGTCATTTTTGTGACAATTTTAGAATTATTCTTGGATGGTTTTTGACCTTTTTACTTGCTCGATTAAGTTCGGTTCTGTTTAACACTTGATTTAACTTGACTCTTTATGGATCAACTGTAAATATATTAGAAGCTGACATTGTGCATACATTATGGATCCCTGCAGAGCCCACAAGCCTCTCATGTTTAGCACATTAATGCTAATGTTTTGTTGAGTAAAGAGGATAGAAACAGAGAGAGAGAGAGAGAGAGAGAGAGAGAGAGAGAGAATAAGTTGCTAGAGTAGAACTAGATGAGAAATAATGTAGAAATTAAATGTGTTTGATTGAAGAGGAATAGAGAAGAGATGAATAAAATAGGTTAGAAATAATATATTGAGTTCCACCAATTTTTAAAAGGATTTCTTTACTTTTCTTCTCTCACCAAACATTCTATTTTATTTCCATCTCCCCCATCCTCTCAACCGAAGAACATCTAAAAGTAAAACCTTTATTATTTGGACAAATTTCTCCAGAAGCACTTATTGGAATAAAATAAGTAAAAATAAAAGGAATCTTTCCATAAATTAAAATTAGCTTATTCATAAATTAATGTGTAGAGACTCATAATTTTTCTAAATTTTGTATGTTTTAACTTGTATACATAAACTAATTTTAGCTCATGTATAAGTTTTTCTTTTCACTTTTTATTTTTAGTTTTTTTTTTCCTTGAAATTCTTATGAGAAGTTTTACCTTAATTATGTTTTTAACATTTTTTTTAATCTAAGCCCATCTAATTTAAACTTGAGCTGAGGTGGCTGATGCTGGTTGGCCTTATGTATAATTTGTTTACAACAATTAGGACGAAATGCCCAAGCCTAATTACTATTTTAGCTAGGTAGAGTTGGCTACATGGGAACAATCAGGCATGCTAGCCTGTTTAACTTAAAAAAATACTATCTTTTAATCTTTAAAATAATTGTGTAATTAGCCCATTGAAGTGACAGAACCCATCAAACTAACATGTGGGGTTGATGAATGGTTTATGCTGTGTCATAAATTGTTTAACTTATATATTATAATTTGATCATTTCACTACTTGATATGAAATTTCCCAGACACCTCATGAATAAAAGTGTGAGAATTAGACCGAAATAACCTTCACTATGATCGACTGTGATATCATTTTATGAAGTTGGATTTAGGCCAGCTCAATCCTACAAAAGTGACTAAACCCATCAACATGTTGGTATGATGGGTTCAATCACTTTAAACATGGTATCACCTTATGCGCTCAGTCATATACTATAATAATTTGACTATATTTCTAGATATTACCAATACTTAGTCACACTCTTTTATAATGCATAATATAAGTATTTGACCGTTTGACTACATGTTCTATCTTATTCCTGGTTATCAAGATAGTTATCATATGATTTGATGGTTGGGTTAATTCACATTTTATTTGACTTTATTAAACTGTGTAAGTTTACAAGTACACTTATTGTACGTGGACCCCAACCCATGTTATCCTTCCCCTTGTCCTTTTCCTCTTCTCTATTGTTTGTGTTTTTTCAAAACACTTCTGTCACTCGCCCTACTCCCCAATGTCATTCAGGAAAAGGAACCAAAAAATCTTACCTATCTTTAGATTAATCAAATTTGAGTTTTTCCGAGCTTTGGTTCATATTTAGTTCAATTGATTTGAATATGAGATTTAGCTCACATTGAATCCTCACGGAAAATGTGTTGTGAACATGCTTCTAATTCTCATTACAGATACGACTGCAACTTGAATCTCTTCTTGCTGAAAAAGCTCGCCTGGCGCACGAGAACTCAGTTTATGCCCGTGAGAATCGCTTTCTAAGGGAGGTTGTTGAATATCACCAACTTACAATGCAGGATGTTGTCTACTTCGACGAGAGCAACGAAGAAGTCACCGAAGTTAACCCTCTAAACCTTCCCCAAGTGCCTAATATATCCCTGGATTCTATTACTACACCCACAATATCACAGTCTCCAGATCCCAACCTTGGCATTACTTCAGAATTTACCAGAGGCATCCCATCCACCATATCCGGAAAGGATGTTAAGAGTGGTGAGGTGATTGTAATGGATTCACGGAGTTCGGAAGCCACTAGAAGCATCTCTTCCATAACAGGACACGATGCAAAATAACATGAAAGTCGTCTGTTGAAATGGTGATGCACCACTTTTCATACTTCTTTTATTTGTTATTATTTATATGCTGCTTGTTTCATGTATCGTGGCTCGCATTACCTTCATGTAATTTTGTACCTTAACCTTATATTGTGTAACTTCGGATTTTATTTATTTATTTATTTCATTATATCAGCATACGTTACTTATGTCAAAGCAGCAATACATGACAAAATTCCTGTATCACAGTGCATCACTTGTCCAAGTTTATTTCTTATATTCTCATCAATTTATATTTAAAGCGTATATTAATTGATATTAAATGTAGAATTAAATTATAATTAATTTTATCTACTACATTCACGTTACTTTTGACGCTTGATCCTTGCGTTTGTTGCGTAGAACAGACACCTCAAACAACACAGGCTGCGTAGAACAAACACCTCAAAACTAATAATCGAATGACTAATGTAGGTAAACCTTGACCAAAATAAATTTTCGTTGATACACAAACTTCTTTTGCTTAGGGGTTTGAAGTTTGACCGAAAACATAAATTTGTGCCCTTATATTATTTGAAAAAAATGCTTTATGTGGATTTCTTTTTCATTAGGATGTACAGCAATAAGAAAACAGATTCAAATCTTAAGATATGTACGAAGAGCTTCCCACGAATAAAAAAGTGAATATTTTACAGTTAGTTACAATTCTTTTACATTTGTTATTAACTCGTATTTCTTTATCCTTCAGAAATTACTGGATAAATAACCACTGCGAGTTTAACACGATTTTTAATTGAATATATATTAAGAAAAAAAAAAGTGAGGCGTGGTAATAGAGAAAGGTATCTTTGAGAAGTGGAGTCCGTATATAGGTGTGGGTATGATATGATGGTGTACAGGGAAGCATCTGCTAAAAGATGCTCATCCGATAGACAAGGATCGAGTTTCGCTTTTCTCTTTGGTTTTTACTGAAATTTAGTTATCGCACACATTCATCATGTGTGTTCCTTTCCAATTTACAGTTTTACAGACCCTGTCTTCGTTGCCACCTACACCACCTTTCCAATTATTTTTAATTTAACTTATTCAAAAATTATTATTATTATTGGAGAAAGTATTAGTTTAAAATAATTTTTCTTTATTAACGCTTTGTCTGATTGGATGAGTGAATTTGAGAGTGAATTTGAGGAAATAAATTTGAATGGATTTTATGTGGATAATAAGATTGTTTGGATTAATAAATAGATAATAAGATCTGATTGAGATTTAAAAGAAATATTTGTGAAAGTTTGGGAATGATTGGATAGATGTTATAGATTTTTTTATTTTTTTAATTGATATATTTGTAAAATTACTAATTGACCTTGTAAAAAGGAAGCTACTTAATTTCCAACTCACTTACAAAGCCTGTTTTGTAATTTCCAATTTCACCCTTCAAATCATGAGTGAATACCCATCATGCAAATCCTCTCCAATCCATCTTTCCAAATTAATGCAACTAAACAGATTTCATCCACAACAATTCATTCTCTTGAACATACAAATTGGTTTAACCAAACACAGGCTAAGGTGTTTGGGGATGAATGTTTGGTTAACCTAATTTGAGAGGACGGATGAAGAGAGATTTGCAAGATGGTATCTTCCTGATGTGAAGAGATTATTTGAAAGAATGTAACTTGAAATTAGGAAATAGCTCTCATAAATGAGCTTGAAATTACAAAATATCCTTATAAGTAGGTCATAACTTTAGAAATTACAAAATACTCCTTTAAGTGGGTTTTAAGGTTTTCATTGTCCACAAGAGTCAATTAGTAATTTCAAAAATATATCAATTAAAAAAATTAAAACAAATCTATAACATCTATCAAATCATTCTCAAACTTTCATAACCAATTTCTTCAAATCCCTTCAAATTTTACCATCTATCTATTAATCCAAACAACTCTACCATCTACACACTATCTATTCAAATTTCTTCAAATTTATTCTCTCAACTTCACTTCTCCAACCAAACAAAGCCTTAGTATTTATGTATTGATGATCCATGATACACTAAGCATATTCCATTTTTCTTTTTGTTTCATAGAAATAAGAATTATATACATATATTATGACAATTATATTTAAAAAAATATTTAATAAGGGCTGTGTAAAAAGAATAAATGTTTCATAAAAACATACAAACTTTTTAGTTTTAATTTCTAAGTCAAATTTAATTTTGATCCTTTTGATTAAAGTGGAATACTTTTATTTAATAATTCTTTTACTGGTATTTACTATTTAAAAAAAAAAGAACTACTTATGACACGGATTATTAAAGATAGGTGAAGCCATGGAAGAAGAAAAAGAAGAGACCCATGACGCAACTTCAAAGAAAACTGAATGTAATGTAGTTGATTCATTATGAATGACAATTTTCTAAATAAAAATAGTTGACAAGTTTTAAAAAGTCCATTCAGCAAAGAAAAACCAACAGTGAAAAAAACAAATAGAACATTAATAACCAATCTACCAGTCAAATTTTTTTATTGAAGAATGAAAGTAAAAAGTAATTTCACAAGGTACCAGCTTTGTTGCTGTTCATGATAACTGTCTTCACTTTAAATTAAATTCCACATTAATTTTTTATTAATGCTCAATACTTCTCAGAAGCTCTCATCCAATTGCAAAGCTTTTTCACATCCTTTCTTTCCTAATTAGGCAGTTGAAGAACCCACAGAGACAGCAAGTTGGTTTTAGCATTGACTATTATATGTGTGACTTAATAATATAATGCTATTAAATTACAGTTGCAATTACCACCTATTTTTCCACCCCTACCTATGTAACAAGTTCACATGCTTCTTTTTGGTACAAAGTTCATGCTTGTTGGTACCTTCTTGATTTGACATCCCAATTTGCAATGTTTCTCACCTTTTCCCCCTACTTTTCCCCCAAGTATTTTCCTGGATCTATTTAAAAAAAATTATTCTCTTTGGATTTAATTCAGAATCTCAACAAAATCTTAACTTTATAACTTCAGAAAATATCTAATCTATTCCTTCTAAAAAGTAATCTAATTATTCTTCTTCAGATTAAGAATCAGAAAATAAGTGAAAAATTAGAATTGAATTTTGGAGAAACAATAAATATATACAGCACAGATTTGTAATCAGATAAAAATGTACTAGAAAATATACCCAAACAGAAAAACAATCCAAGTAAAATTTAAAACTAGGTAAATTAGGGTCCCATCAAACACAAAACAACAAAAAAGCAGAAGAGAGGAATTTGCATGCATTAACATCTACTTTAGTGTGAGTATCTCCCCTCCCAATCTCAAAGGGCAAAGCTTCCCCCTACATATCCTCATTCTCACTTGATATCTTTCCAATTTCTTAATGTTCTTTTTTTTTTCTCAACCCATTTTCCTTCTTCAATCAGATTATAGAACAAGGGCTTGCCCATTTGCTATTTCCTTGAATCTCAAACACCAGACTGAATCTTTGACGACAATTTCAAGATTTTTCCTACAGCCCCCCACATCACATCACTTGGTCCGCTGAAAGATCTGATTTTTAGTTCTTGGGGGTGGGGGTTCTGCCGTTTTCTGTAACTGCAGATTGCACAAACAAAATGGTCAACACTTTTTGTTCACTTTGTGTGCTTTAAACTGTAAAGTCTCTCTCTTTTCTGTCTCTGTGTTGCATTATTTGCGTGTACCAGTCTCTGGGTGTTTCTTTCAGTGTTAGATTCTTGGTGGGTTTAGTTTGATTTGAATGAACGAATGAGATCTTGATGAGGGTTGGAACCATATTTTTGTGCTCATTGTTGCCATTAGTTCTTTCTCTGGCATTTTCAAGGGCTCAGCTTCCACCTGTCTCTGCAATCTCATCCCGGACCCTTGATGCCACTCTTCAAGATTGCGCCTTTAAGGCCTTTGTGAGGCCAAAAACTGGGGTGCCCTATGATGCTCAAGTGCCCGGAAGTCTAACTGGGGTTAGAGTTTCAGCAATGAGGCTTCGGAGTGGTAGTTTGAGGACCAGAGGTGTTGAAAGGTACAAAGAGTTTCAGATCCCAATTGGGGTGGTTGAGCAGCCTTATGTGGAGAGGCTTGTTTTGGTTTACCACAACTTGGGCAACTGGTCTGAGAAGTTTTACCCTTTGCCTGGTTACTCTTATTTGGCTCCTGTTTTGGGTCTAATGTCCTACAGTGGTGCCACTTTGCATGCTTCTGAGTTGCCTGAATTGGACATTAGAGCCTCTGATAAGCCAATTTTGATCAAGTTCCCTCATGTAAAGCCAGCACCATCAGGGTCTGTCCCAAAGTGTGTGTACTTTGATCTACATGGTTCTGTGCAATTTGACATCCTATCACATGGTAATGTATGTTCAACAGTCCAACAAGGGCACTTCTCTATTGTTGTGGAGTCTAATGCCCCTTCCCCAGCACCTGCTGCTGTTGCTGTGGCTGCTGATATTGGAAAAGGGGGTGCTAGCAAAAAGCACAAGGTGTGGATAATTGTTGGATCATTTGTTGGTGGATGTGTGTTGTTGTTCTTGTTGAGTCTATTGATTGCTAAAGTGAGGAGAACCAAGCAAGGGATGAAGATTCAGCAATTGGAATGGACAGCTGAGAGCAATGAAACTTTGCATATGGCATCCATTGGGGGCACCAAAGCACCACTAGCAGTGGGGACTCGCACAAGACCAACAATTGAAAATGACTACATACCTTAGATTTGGTGATTCTTGTTGGATCAATTTTTCCTTTTTCCTATTTTTGTGTTCATAATGAGTTAACAAAATGCTTTAGTTTCCCTATCTAATGTCCATGATAAGAAATTCAGTTTTCTTGGTTTAGTTTGGTGTGTTTTCCATGAACCTCATTGGCTTGGCTTTTCCAATATTAGGCCAAAACACCAGAAGACTAGGTTTGGTAGAACCCTCATTTCTCTAATCTTTGATATTTTTATTTTAGCAGGGAAATCCATTGTGTTGATTTAGCTTTTTGTGGACTCACTAAATAGTAGAATTCAGAAAGTTAAACTTAAACAATTGTGTTTGATGTGATGTTAAAAATATTGTGGCATAACAATATCTCCAATCCTATGTTATTGTCTCCTAAGCACACACTAGATGTCATGTGCTTTCGTTATCAAAAAATCTTGGCCAAACCATCCTTTGAAAGCTTACATTTTTAAAAGGACCCATACTTTTTTTTTTTTTTCTTTTCGAAGTTACAAATTAGGAGGCAACAAAGCATACATAAAAAGTGGGTGAGAAAATTTTTTTTAGACCAAGTTTTTTAGTCTCTTGAGATTTTGAATTAACTTTATTTGGAGTTTCTGCGTATGGAACTAAATCTGCCAGTACTATGATTAGGTTAAAGGAATGAATTTGTTAATCTAAATTTATAGTAGTGTATTGTTTGTTAGCATGTAGAAATTTTTAGTAAATCTAATACACAAAATATAGTCCAAAGTAAAATTAAATTGTTTGATTCCATTCAAACTACTCCCAAACAGGAAGGTTCAATGGTTGAGAATGGTTTGTATTAAGTTAGGTTTTGGGTTTTTAGACTAAAATTTGAATGAACCTGAACATTGTTGTTCAACCCTAATCCGCTTTCTTCTCTTTTATATATGGCTTCTGGCCCTCTTGAATGCTCCAAACTTTTTTTTTTAGTTTGTTTAGAAATTATCAATTCCATGTCTTTTTTTTTTTTTTCTTTTTTCTTTCATAGATAGTTGAGGTTGATGAAGACCCTCTTGTCTCACTTAATCTTATATTTTGATAGAAAAAAAATTATAATTTACAAAAGTGTATAACATTATTACTTCAATCTTGACATCAATAAAAATAAATTAGAGACTTTCATAAATAAAAAATGTATTTTCATTAAAATAACTCTACTGACATTAGTTGAGAAAACTTTAACAAACATTGACTCTCTTGGTTTACCTTGGTGAATAAATGATGTCTACAATATTAATCAAGAAATAATTTAAATCAAAATTGAATAGAAAACTCTTACCTATATGAACAGAAGAATATTTTTATTAATGATGGAGAAAATTGGTTAACAAAGACTAAAAATTATCTTATTGATGTTGATAGAAAAATAACCCTAATTGACATAAAAAAAATAATTTAAGTGATATTTATGTTGAGAAAATATCTTAACTAGTGTGAGTTGAAAACAATACTGACCTATATTGATAAACAAATAACTTTACCATAAAGATTAAAAAACAGTTAAAGAAAATGATGGACAAGTTCAAGAGAGAATATAAATAAAAGAAATATGTATATGGGAAAAAAAATATGAGAAATTCAAATTCTTACTTTTTCTTAAGTAAAATTTATTTATTTTTTAATTTTAAGTATTATTCTCATATATTCTTAATTATTTTTAAGTTCTCTTTTCAAATAATATATTTTAGCACAACACATTCTAATATTTTTATAAAAATAAATTATCTTCTAAATGAATTTTCATTTAAATAGAAATTTAGTTCATTATGTTGAAAAGTTTTGATTTATTTTTTCTGAACATATAAGCTAATTTCTCTCAGTCTTCTTGGATGGAACATTTCTTGTAGAGAGGAAGTAGAATGTAGGAATCCTTTTTTCACAAAAATATTTATGTTATCATCTTCTTATAATCGAAGCTTTGATTATGATGAATGTTTTAATCTTTTGATTTTCTTCCATTTGTTTGTGAAAAATATCCTTTGAAATAAAAATCTTTTATTAGTTTGTATAACAAATAAACATTTTTAACTTTAAAATCTTATCCCTTTTCATAAAAACTTAATATATATATATATATATATATATATATATATATATATATATATATATATATATTTTTATA
>Ga0209489_104072_pt1 | contig 27451 bp, 12 predicted proteins | sample SiratrowhiteBW_FD_187527 | JGI IMG/M metagenome (GOLD analysis project Ga0209489, IMG submission 187527) | Root nodule microbial communities of legume samples collected from California, USA - Siratro white BW (SPAdes) (version 2) | ecosystem: Host-associated > Plants > Roots > Nodule | place... | reverse complement strand
ATATATGTATATGATTTAATGAATAATAGTACTTTTAATTTAAAAAAAAATATTATTATTTCAAAAATATGTTGACATAGCTTTTTTTTTTCATTACTTAAAATGCTTTATTGCATAATATGAATAAAAATGAAAGAAATCAAATAAATTGAAGAAAAAAAAGGTACATCAGCATTTTTTTTTTTTTTGAATTTTTTGGAGTTGCTTTGCATTGATATCTAATGCGCGGCCTTTTTTGTATTAAAATAAATGACACAAGGTTCACGATTAAAATAAAATGGTGAAATAGTTTTTAATAATAGCTAAAAGATATGTTTCTTTAGCTTCAACGAAAAGGAGTTATACATGCAATAAATGATGAATAAAATTGAAAAAAAAGTTGTAAACAAAAAGACTTAGCAGTTTATACATAAATAATTTATCGTTGTATTAATGATTTTTTTTCTTATTAATGACTCCTTTTGCATTCATTATACATATTCCAGGGGTGGGTGATTTTTTAAAATAAAGAAATAGTGCATATCATAAAAAGACAGAGAATAATGTAATAATTAGTGTAGCTTTGGTGATGAAGAAGTTGATGGAGAAAACTAGGCTCCCTCACACCAACGTAGTTACTTCCTATATCTCAATTCTCACTCTTGTGCCGGCCGGCTATTCGCAATCGTTTTTTTTTTTTAATTCTTTAACGCTATGTTTTTTTAATTTCTTATATTTTCCAGTTATTTCCATTTTTTTTTTTTTTTTAAGTTTAGTGTTTAGAGATTGAAACATTTTTATTTTCATTTTTCGAATTAAAAGACTAATTTTTTTTATTGAATTTAAGGGATGAAATCATATTTACCTGAAAACATAATTAAGTATCCACGGTCATTACTAATTTGGCTAGCATTTACTTTTATATTTGTGTTATTATTTTTGTGTTTAGTTAAATTTGTTTGTATATACTACTACATAGTATATAGCAGATGGAAACAAAGATATTGCAGCTTCAATACGCGAACGATATGGGATGCGTTAACTCCAAATATTCTCCTCCTGCTGAGAAAAGATTGAAACGAAAGAAAGAAAATGCAGCCAAATCATTGACGCACAACCACAACAAGGACCATTTGAAAGAAAAGTTAGAAAGAGTAGTGTTGAATGAAAAAGAAAGGGATAATACTAATACCGAGATAGAGGGTGTTGCTAGAAACGATAACAAGAGTGATGAGAATGTTCCTCAGAGATCTGAGGAAAAGAAGAATATTGATGCAGACTCTGAGTGTGTGGAGGGTTGGCCAAAATGGCTAGTTGATAATATCCCACCAAACGTGTTGCATGGCTTGGTTCCAAAGACTGCTGATTCCTATGAAAAACTTGGAAAGGTAGATAATACTATACACTTCTAAATTATAATCTCTCCTTTTTCTTTTCCATCTATGGATTTTTTTCCTACTACAGAGTTGAATTCTTCACAGCAACAGAAAACATTGTTACTTCATATTCATTGTCTCAGAACAGTTGGAAATTCAACACCAAGAGATTAGTCTTTTAATGTGTGGCTGCAAATCTCACTTTAAAGCCGGTTTTGTAAAGTGGAATTAAATTTAAAGTCCACTTTTTAATATGAAATTAGAATCCATCCGAATAAGGTTGTTGGGCCTATCGGGCCACCCGCTATCCGACCATTATCAAACTACCTTTATCTATACATTTCAGCTCGAGTTAAAGAGTTTTGGGTGAGAGGAGTATGTTGGAGCGACTAGAAATGAGACGTTTCAATAGTTTATAAGTGAGTGTAAAACTCACTTTAAAGCCGATTTTATAAGGTTGAGTTAGGTTTAAAGTTTATTTCTTGATAGGAATAGTATGTTGCATGTAATAGTTTGTGATGAGTTGAAGTTGTGATTTGGGGTTGCAGGCGGGGCGTGGAACATATAGCAATGTGTACAAAGCCCGAGATAAGGAGAGTGGAAAGATTGTTGCTTTGAAGAAGGTAAGGTTTGATACATCAGATCCTGAAAGCATAAAGTTTATGGCAAGAGAGATAATGATACTGCAGAAGCTGGATCATCCCAATGTCATCAAACTAGAAGGACTTGCAACATCACGGATGCAGTATAGTCTTTATCTTGTTTTTGATTACATGCTCTCTGACCTCACAAGAATTATCTCTCGCCCTAGGGACAAACTCACTGAACCACAGGTTGCATTTCCATCCTAAGTTTAACTTTGATGAATGAACCATGGTGCAAGCTTTTTACATCACAATCTATGAATGATTGGAAAAACACACACACACACATATAAATAGCTTTTATGTTGCAAGATCATTGTAATGAACTTCTTTCTTCCTAAGATTCATTTTGAGATGTTAGTTAATTGTGATTTGTTTGCTGCTACATGCAAATGTTATTTTAGTTGCTCTTGATTTTGTCTTACTAATAATAACTAGGATTTGTACTAGCTCATAGTTACAAATTTATGGTCACTTCCTATGCTGTTCATGTTGTTGATTTTGTAATTTATGCAGATCAAGTGTTATATGCAGCAACTGCTTCAGGGGCTGCAGCATTGTCATGAGAGAGGAATTATGCATAGAGACATTAAACCTTCCAACTTGTTAGTAGACAAAAGAGGGGTGCTAAAAATTGCAGATTTTGGGCTAGCAAATTCTTTTGCTGTCAAACCTGAAGGGCCTTTCACAAATAGAGTGGTGACACTTTGGTATAGAGCTCCTGAACTTCTTTTAGGTTCAACAAATTATGGATATGAAATTGATCTCTGGAGTGCAGGATGCTTATTGGCTGAGATGTTCCTTGGAAGGCCACTTCTGCCAGGGAGAACTGAGGTAAAACTTCACTTGCATTGTAAGAAAATGGTGAAACTTTTTAGCTTAGACACCATGCATACACAATGATGATTGATCATATCATATTGGAGACTGGTATCAAGTCATGTCACATGCATGCCAAAGTATTCTAAGTCTGATTCATGGAATATGAATTGTTTGAATGCATGAATGCATTTGGTAGATTCTCTATTAATTAAAGCTATGTAGGTTGAACAACTCCACATGATCTTCAAACTTTGTGGTTCACCTTCTGCGGATTATTGGATGAGAATGAAGCTAGTGACAAGCTTATTTCCACCACTAAATTACAAAGCTAATTATGATGAAAACTTTAAGGATTTTCCTTCCTCTGCTTCTTCTCTCTTGACTACACTTCTTCATCTAGACTCTGATGCACGTGGCACAGCTGCTTCTGCACTTCAAAGCCAAGTCAGTTATTTTTCTCTACCTTGCTGCTTCTATGAGCAGTTTGATCAATTTTATTTCATCTACCTTTTTATAATGAATGACTTACTATAACTCTTTAAAAGTGTTAAAAGCAGACTTTCAAAAAAACATTTCTAGCTTTTATGATCCTTGTACTTTTAGTCAAATTTCAGATCTCCTGGTTTTGAAAATGTCAGAAATAGAAAGAGAATGAATTAAATTCACATTTTCTTTTAAATTTGAAGACTAAGTATAAAGTTCTTCATCATTAAATTTGCTGCATATATTACTGATTGGACAACGAGATCAAGTCCTGAATTAGTCTCTTGATATTTGCAGTTAGCAAGGATTTCTTAGTTTATAAATTAAAGTCTCATACCTATACACTTCAAATTTCTTTATCCTAATAAGAACCAATATAATTTCCTGTATATTACATCAATTTTATGAGTACTAAAATCGTATTATCTCAAATTGCAATATGATAAGTGTTTATTATTTGCATTTAGTTTTTCAAGTCAAGTCCATTAGCATGCGACGTTTCAGCTTTAGCAGTAACATACAAGGACGAAGATGAATACTCACTAACAAAAAGACGCAAAAGGTACTCTATATGAGAACTTATCACTCACATTATGAATTTTTTTCTTTCTATGATGAAGGGGTTGAATTTTCAGTAAGTGTATTAAAAATCTTAGATCAATTAAAGATATCATCAAATGATAATATATGATTAAACTTGTAAGTTACTAGATTAATGTTTCTTTTTGTTTCTGTTACAGTCATTTTTATTATAATAATTTAAAGAATAATTTCCTTGGCATTGTGACTGAAGTTAATCATCAATACGTTTTTGCATGTTGTAAAAATCAAACATAAGATTGTGGTGAAATAAAGTATCTAAGTTTTGAATGAAGGGTATGTTTAGGTTACTAGATGGAAGTGAAGAAAAAATGAAATCAAAGATTATGGTAATCATACATGATATATATCTAGATAACAGTGTAGAACGAATTATGTGGTCTTGAAATTGATAACTTGTTTTTTGATGACAAATTAAGGCGAAAGGGTCTGAAAAACAAAGGGCATGTATTTGAAACAAGTACATGCAACATGAACCAATCATGCAATATGAACCAGTCACAGAATAACAATACTTCCGAACAAAGCAGGAGAGATTCAGAATCATCCAAAGAGGTAAACTTCACTAAATATATCCAACTAAACACTTTGATCATGTTGCTAAAAGTTGCTTCATATGTTTTTTAACATTTTCTATCAATATCATGCTTTACTTTGATTATTTGAGGGACTAATTTGTTATATATAATTTTATTGTGACTTGTGTGGTTTTGGTTGTGACAACAGAAGAGTATGGGAGAGGACATGAAAGGTGAAGAAATTGGAAAAAGTGAAAGCAACACATGGTCAGTGTTTATGAAGGAGAGGAGTATGAGCATGAATGCAAGTATATCCCCAGTTTTTGTGTCTAGTGTGAGAAAATCCCCTAAAACAGAGGGCCATCCTAATGCTCTTAAGAACATAAAGAACTATACCCTCTTACAAGCCTCAATAATTGATATCATCAATCGCAATGAAGGCAATGAAATTGGTCCATTGCGTAAGTCCTTTTCTGCGTTGGATTTTCGCCTTCATCCAGACAAGCTATCAAGCCTCTACGCCCAGTTAAATTGAGCCACCACATGTCATTTTCTCATTTCATTTATAATTCTTGTCCACTGAAGTCTGAATGTTTTCTTGTGTATTTATAATTATTTAGATCCTGGTAGTTAGAATCAGAAGAATTGTACCATGCGAATCCATGCAGAAGAAGAACAGAGTCATTACCAAATGCTTTTGAATGTTTTTTTTGCTTTTGTTATTAATAATATTGATAGGCTGAATGCTTGCTTTTGAAATGTATGTGTTAACAATTTTAGTGTTTTTTTAATAGTATTTTTGGAATGCTTTGATTTTTAGATGCTTTTGCTACACACTTTGTTTTTGAAATATGTTGTACTTACTTTATTAATATTATTTTAATAATTTGAAACTGTAATTAATAACTCATACTAACATTTTTTTTATCTTTTTATTTTTTTTCTATGCAAAATTAATTATTATTTAATAATTCTTTTGGTGTTTTTTCTCTTTAAAAATATGTAAATTATGTTGGACAAATACAATCACTGCATAAAAAGTACCTTTCTTTTGAAGAAAAATTTAGTAATAATAAATATAAAGTTGCTCATTAATTGTTCATTTTTAATGACTAACTTTTTTTTATCACTAATAGTATTCATAATAGTGACCCGATAATAATCAGCACCGTAACTTCATTGATAGTGATAAAAAAAGTGTCACATAATTCATCACTAATATAAGATATTAATAATATATTTAAATTTATCATAAATGTAAAAATCTATTAAACATCTAAAAGGTACACGTTTCGTATTCACATGCAGACACCCTTTCTTAGACAGAGTTAACATACAAGGGAAAACTCTTCATGACTGACGTTCAAAGAAATCGGCACCATTCTCGACATCATCCGTTCTAATGCATCCACTTTGCGCCATTAGAATTCTATATACCCTCTTTGAACAAACCTCACCTAGCCTTCTGTCACCACCAAGCAAACCTTCTGTCATCAAGTCTTTAAGTAAAAATTCCTTCTCATGTTCCTGTGGCAATAAAAGCAGAATCTTATTTTTCCTTCTCGTAACTTGTCATCCTTTCTTGTATCAGCCATTATTTGTAATTAAAGCAACTAAAAGATGTCAAACAGATGACATTTCTTAGTGGCCAAATTTACTGCAATCAAATCAGGAAGGTCAAAGCAAACAAAGTAAATCTTAACAACGCATACCGATTTACATGGATCCATATAAACACTTAACAGGGACTTCATGGTTGGGTATTTCTTCCAGATAGCAATAGCAAATCGTGGCTGAACCTTGGGGATAGAAACCAAACCTTTTAACCTGCTCATGGAAGTCAAGGTGAGGAATACAAAGATTGGAAAGCAGAACTAGTGAGATATTTATTGCCCAAGCCCATTTACTCAATCAAAGAGACTAGCTTATAAGTATCAATACGACATAAATGTTTTAGAATATTGTTGACTGAGTACACTGATCAAAACAAATCCAAATATTTTAGATCAACTGGATAATATATCAAAACATTTCTTCTACGACAAATTAAGGCCACCAAGCAGTAATTTCCTTTGTTTTCCGTCTTCTTTTTCTACTTTGTATATTTGGAAACAACATTTTGACAGAAAAGAGAAATGGATCCCAAAAATGAGGAACCTTTATACTTGATCTTGAATGAATACAAAAGAAGCTGCAGAATCACACCATCTAATTAGGGTCTTCAGCTTAAATTTAATTTAAGTAATAAACCCCAACCTAAAATGCCCAAGGTTGACGGCAATATAGTGAGAAAACTGTGAAAAAGAATAATCCAAACAATGCACAAGGTTCCCATCTAGCCGATCCGGTGAGGCCAAGAGGGTAGATGTACGCAACTTTACCTCCAATAACACTGTTACACCAAGGCTCATCCGCAAAGTAAATGAACCCTTAAATTAGATTCCTCCACATGGTTAGAATAAAACCAATTTCATCAAACACTCAGCCTATCTAAATATACCTTGTTAAATAGATTTTAAGCAACAAAAGATGCCAAGTGTTCCTTACAAAAAATTGTGAACAAGAAAAATAATTAAAAAATTCCTTCAATTTTCCCTTCACCATTTATCTGCAGGATTATTAAGCTAAACAATTACTTGCCTTTAATGTGACAGCAGTGAGTCTAATTGTGAAGTCTGTCATGTGAAGTCATTTCAATTCAAACAATACACGCCGTAGCACAAACTACATTGCTTAATTATTAGCAACTTGGAAGACAGCACTTATTACCATTTTCAATCTATGTCAATGTTGTAAATAAATAGAAAAAATGAAAAAGAAAGAACAGTGGCCATTAATTTGGGTATCTAGATAATCTAACTCTTAAACATACAAGTCTACAAGATAAAACAGATATTAAGTACATGAGTGGATAAAAACAAAATAAATCAATAAAATAAGGTAAAAACTACTGGTAATGAGTATTGAGTAATAGGAATAGTCTGGTATTGGTTTTGAAGAATATATGCAATAGAAAAAAATTACAAATCCTTTAAATGATTCAGACTAATAATTCTCCTAATTACTGAAATAAAAAAGTATTAAATGCCTTTTGTGTTGGTAACAACTTAAATGCTTGAATTTTCATTTCACGCTTTTTGTTTAAAGTAATTAAATGCTAGCATTTTTCTATGCAATATAACAATGTCAAAATCACTCACCACAAAGATTTCTTTATCAAATTACGGTCAACGCAGTCCTTTGGAATAAGGGCTCCATTTGCATGTACAGATAATCGGGTTAACTTCTTTCTGCAGTTTAAATAAACAAAAATGGTGTGACAGAAAAAAAAAAAAGATAAATTGTACGGCATGCAACATATTTTCAGTCTTAAATAAAACGCAGGCAGGTATTATGTCTTCCAGACACTACCAGTTCTTGTACAATTAAGTTGTTCTTGAAAACTGGAAAGGTAAATGCTTAAATGCAAATTTAAAGAAAACAATAAATTTTTTAACAAGATAGATAAAGCAAATAATCAGTAGACATATAAAATTTTATCCTTCAATGAATTCTGCATAACTAGTTTTACATGTAGAAGTATTGCATATAAAACTGTTCTCCTTCCAAGATTGGCAGGACACCAATTCAATACCAAAAATACAGGCATCAAGTACCTGAACTGACAGGATGCCAAACTGCATGTCAAACCAACAACATGTTCAGCCAGTTCAGCCTCATCCACACACAGCCTGGAATGTACTTTGTTGAAATTAGTCGTTAGTTTTGCCAGAACCTACAAGACAATTTAAAATAATAAATGATAGACATGTTTAAAGAAGGTAAAGATTTTAAACATGAAATATTCCTTGTAATTTGATAATGAAAGGGCCAATTATTCAACCTCCTCGATAGGTGGACGTCTCCAACAATTATTGCTTTCAGGGTTCTTATATTTTTCCTGTTCCCTGGTGAATCATAAAAAAACGAAGTTTCAACAAAATATGATGAAATGAAAAATGTTGTATTGCAAGCAACTCAAGTAAACCTTGCATTTAAAATAAAATGTTCAGAATAGAAAATGAGGTACATGTCCAAGCTTCTCAGTTCTCATGCAGGAAAGGCCAGTAAAACAAGTTTCAAAATTCCAACTACACTATTTTATTGATAAAATTTCAATAGATACGTAATTGTTTACATGAATATTATTTACTTGTTAGAAAAGTTCACAAGGGTGTAAATGAATATAGATGGGTACCTGACCATTTTCTTAATTATGCCGAATCAAATGAGTGATGACCCATGAGTCAGAATTGAAGAGATATGGGTAATAAATGGGTATGAATTAGGCAAAATTAAAGTTAATCCAAATGCATGTATATTGTACAAAGGAATTGATTAAAACCCAATATAAAGTTATATGGTGCTCGAGATGAATTAGCATATATATGCCCACACTATATCAACATAGAACAATAAGCTAAAACATAAATGTGACCTATTGGTGGTAGAATTGTAGTATTAAGAAAATTGAAATATATCACTCACCTTTTATTAATGTAAGCCATTAACCTATTGGTGAGGTAGCAAACTGTATAAGATGGATAAAGACTTCGAATGCTAGAGAGTTGATTAAAAAGGGAATCATTGGTGACTAGATTACAAAATTTGTCAGCCTCATAAATGAGTAGGACATATGGAATCTCAATTCTTTCGGTAGAAAGCTGCAAATGATAAATGAAATTGATATCAGTTGAAAAGAAGAATCCTCACAGATATATTCATCTAATTTGGATTTTGGAATGAAAAGAAAAAAGTTTTAATCAGATAATAGATATAATTTCTCACTGGCAAGGATTAAAAGTTTATATATTGAATACTGTAAGGAGGTTCACCAACAAGGCAGGGTTGGTTAGATATAGACTTGTCACAACCTTCCTCACATTACGAAGGTAGCATACTCAGAATAACAACCTTAGAAAAGTGTTTACTTCTTATGAGTAATTGAAGTAATAAAAAAAAAAAAACTAAAGGTAAAAGAGCAACCAACATGGTGCTCATGCCTAGTTTTTGGGCCGGTGTGATTTAGTGACTTATGGTTATGGAACTCTTGTTTCAGTTCTTAGGTTGGTTGATAATGAGAAAAATACCTGCAATGGGCTACATTATGAAGTTGTAGACAAGTGAAAAGAAGCCATAATTGATAGAGGATAGGAGTTTCAACTTCATCACCCATCTGCATACAACTGGTCATTATCTCAACCTCCAATACACTTATGGAAATCCAAGACATGAAAACGATTGAGAAATGAAGGAGGGCTACATAAGTGTATTAAGACGCTATCTGCAAAACAAGGTTGACGAACATAGTGCAACAAAGGAGGGCTACATAAGTGTATTGCAGCTGAATGGTGGAATAACTACGGATCACATACTCCATATTTTCAAAAATTGCCATTGAAGTGTTGAATTCAACTTGTAGTTAATCGTATTGTGATAGGAATTGGAATATCTTTGATCATACAAAATTATATGTAATGAGCTCTAATGAACAACTCACAGACATTCTAACTAAATCACTAAGAGGACCTAGGATTCAACTTATATATTCCAAGATTGGTGCATATGATCTATATGTTCCAACTTGAGGGAGAGTGTTGAAATGTAATGTTGTTTTTTTATTATTTTTTCTTGTGTGTGTATCCAACTTTAGGGTTAGGGTTTTAGGCAAGTGTCTTACTTCTTTGTATACTATATATACATCAACAAAAGTCCAACACTGTAGGTCGAATACACTTCAATCAGCTCATTTGTAATCATCTCATTTGTTCAAGTGTCTTGAATGATGTTGATGAAAAAAATGAATGGCTATTAAGAGAAATGGCTAATGAAGATGAGGAAGCTATCCAAGAAGATAAATTGAGGTTCAATGATTTGACTTGGGGAGCTCCTCCCAAGAAGAAGATGAAAGTAAAAAAGGAGGAGGAAGATATTTACAATAGAGGTGAAATTGATGAAGATAAGGAATAAATGCCCAAATAGAAGGTGATTTTTAAGCCTTAGAAGCCTAAACTTATTTGATTTAATTTCCTCTATGTAGTTGTCAAATAAGTAAGCAGCAGTTTTGATCAAAATATGTTTTATTGAAGTGTTTTTTCTTTACTTTTAAGCATATAAATATTATATATTTTTGAAGATCCCAAATCGACTAGGAATAATGTCAGATTATGATATATAAGTAAAGTGCAATTCTTATCTTACAAGCTAGTTTTCTGAGGTTGAGTTAGACATAAACTTGCTTACTAAGATATATATTAAGTGATATAAATCTACTTAGGGTAAAAAAGTGGTCATTTCACTATCCACTATAGTTGGGAGCAGCTGCTCCATGGGACTATCCACTGTTAACTACTATGATAACATGTATCTAGAACTTCAACAAAAAAAAAAATAGTGAAATGAATACTTTATCAACAAGCAACCGACAAGGATATAGAATAGATAAAAAAAAAAAAAGCGATACAGATTAAGGGCATAGAAATGCTTAATAATAATGAGGGCGTTTCTTACCTGTGAAATTTGTTCTGGAACTTTCATAGACCACAAAATGGACCCTGATATTGGATTTGATGTAATATGGTATGTAAGCCCTTTTTCAGCAAACCTAGTGAGCAGATGTCCTGAAGCAAGGGAATATTAGTTTTGTATGAAAATAGTCATAGCTAAGAAATTGCATTAAGATTTGTCTTGTGGTTATGAATTCAGATACGGAAGAGAATATTAGTTTTAAGAGAAAATCATAATAAAGAAACTACGTAGAAATGTTATCCTGTACTTTTGTATTCAGATATTAATAACCTACCTCCAATCGAACCTGCTTCAACTACCTTTGCATCAATTTCTGCCACAATGGATTTTATTGCAAACTTCCCCTTTTCCCATTTTTGCTTTTCTTTTTCAATTTTTTTCAGTTCTGCAGCTTCAGCCTTTAGAGCTGCTTTTTTTAACTTCTCTTGCTGAAGAATAAATTTTCATGAGCAATCATATTCTGAATGATATAATGCATAAAAGTTAATCAGTTATAAACTGAAACACACTTCTTTCTGTAGTTTCTTTTCCTCCATCAGGCGGCTTCTTTCCTCTTTGGTCATTTTGGTTTTCCCCACTGCCTTGGTTGTGTTCTTTGAAGGAACTTTGGATTTTTTCATATTTTTGGTGTTCTCCTCCTTCTCCATGTCCATATTTTCCTAATTACAACAACCATAAAGCTCATAAAATAGCATGACATTCTCTAAGCTGCATGGAACAAAATGCAAGCACAGGAAATCAACAGAATACACTTTTTCATTTGAAGAAAATACAAGTACAATAAACATACATCATATCATTGATGAAAATGAAATAAAAATAAAGAATTAAATACATGAGCAAAAACACAACACAGAAAATAATGATAAAATAACTAAACTAACCGCTCTTAAAGAGGTTGGATTTGAAAGGTTGTTCCCAAGCATTTCAGTTTGAATAGCATTTCCACGCGAAATGTGCCTCTCTGTAATTTCCAATTACATAAACAAATAAACAGAGCATTTCAGGTAGTGAAGAACAAGTGTAACTGGTCAACAAGCATATACCAGGAGAACTTCCAGACCCCATTGAATTTGAAGTCCATCTTGAATCCCCTGCTTCATTCTCATCTTGTGTGCCCACTCCAAAATTTTCTAACTCATCATCCGATTCCAAACATATGCGAGGGGAACTTCCGGATCCCACCGAATTTGAAGTCCATCTCGATTCTTTTGGTTCATTTTCATCCCATTCACCTGTTCGACAATTTTCTAACTCGTTATCTGATTCCAAACATACATGAGGACAACTTCCAGATCCCACTGAATTTGAAGTCCATGTTGAATCTCTTGGCTCATTTTCATCCCGTTTGTCCACTCCACAATTTCCCAACGTGTTATCTGATTCCAAGAATACACCAGGAGAACTTCCAGACCCCATTGAATTCGAAATCCGTCTAGAATCTCCTGGTTCAGTCTCATCCCGTTTGCCCATTCCACAATATTCGGACTCATTATCCGACTCCAAACATATCATTTGACTAATCCCTGAACAACAAACAAACATAATGCAAGCTGCTCAGCTTAAAATGATCGTTCTCACAGAACAATGAACATCTCAAAGCAGGAAAAACACTTCCAATCGATGAAAACAATCAGTAGAAAAAACTGTGCAGAGAACATACAACAATCATAAATCACAGAAAGTTCCACTCCACTAGAAATCCTAACGGAAGAAACAAATACCCTACCAATGCAAGTCCAAATTATGATTAAATAGTGAATTAATTAGCCTTAATAAAAGTAACTGCAGTGCTATATTTTTACAACCACAGAAAGTGAGTAGTGCTAGAGTTCTGGCAGAAAACAAACGAAAACGAATAACGGAAAATGCATCTTGAAAAATGAGAATAGAAAAGCGAGAGCGACAGAGCTAAAGTGATAGCAGCGAGAGAAAGTGGATTGACCGGAAAATTTGTTAGGCGAAACCCTAACGGTATGATTGGAAGGCATGGTGCATTTGACGATTGCGACATCGGAACCGAATAGCGCGGACATTGGAGTCTCGGGAACGACAGAAGGTGTGGCGGATTTGTGAGGGGTTGGGTCATCCTCGATGACCAAAACGGTGCGGTTTGGGTCCGGTTCGGTTCGGCGTTTTTTGGAACGAAAGGGGAACGGCGTTGAGGGGTCTTCTTCTTCGTCAGAAAGGATGATGGGGTCCATTGTTGCGCTTGGCTCTTCTACTGTGTTTGGTTGTTTCCGTCTTCGAATAAGCGCGGGATCAGAATCTCTACGGGGGTGTTTGGTTTAACTGCATATCATATCCCTATTACGAAATAACACCAACCTCATTCGCTAAACAAATTTCTTTATTAGCATTTTATTTTTCACAATGTTATTTGATGTAATGCATTTTTTTTTCTCACAAATAAATTCCACTACTGTTTTACAGTTTCATTTCTGACTTTGATCAATAAATAACTATAACTAAAGTTTCACTGAGGATTTTTTTTTATCGAAATCAAACTAATTTAATATATATATATAAATATAAAGATTTTTAAAATACTGGAATGAATATATAAATATAGTTGAAAACATTTTCGTATGGTGGAATTAAAAAAAAAAAAAGCTAATTCATATCACAGAAAGAAAACTTGCACAAAAATTTCACATTAGTTGATTTACAGAATACAATAGAAAATGTTTAGAATGTTAAAAGTAATGATTATTTTAAAAAGTAATATTCAAATTATTATTCACGGCATATTAAAAATAAAAAATGTGATTAATTGTATTGAATAATTTATTACAAAGTTAAAAATAATTTAAATATTTTATTATAACATAAACAAAACGTCAAAGATTTGAAAATAACAAAAAAATTATTAACTCATTCTATTAGGAAAATGTGAGAGTAGTTTTTCTATAATCAAGTCATTCTATTTTGTTTATAAAATTGATTTAAATTTTTTGTATTTTAAATTGTAATTTTGAACTTTGAATTAATTTTAGCCAATATATTATATTTAAATAAAATAATTTTATTAAAAATATAAAGAAAAATAGCTTTCATTTAACAAAAACTAAAAAATGGGATGAGTGAATATATTTTCACTTAAAACGTAAAAGAAGTGTGTGTATAATTTAAGAAAATAAAAAACATTTGAATTTTACTTTGATATTATCACAATGTTTTGTTTGGAAGATGATTGATTGTGTTAAAAGAAATTAGTTGATTTTCAAATAAACTGATATGGATTTCACAAATATTAGCTCTCCTCTAATAATGCAAGAAAAGGATATATATATATATATGTATATATATATATATATATATATATATATATATATATATATATATATATATATATATATATATTAATACCACTATTTTCAGAAACATCTTGTTTATAACTACTTGTCTTAATAAATATTATATTACAATAAAATAATTATTTATGTAGTTATAACGTGAAAATAGAAAAAAATGAAAAATATCCATAAATTATGATCCTATAAGAAAATACAACAAACGTCTACTAGTAAAGGGTGTGTTACCCTCTTTCCTTATAGAAGCTTTCTTTTTGCTCGCTTGTATTTTTAGGAAATACAAATTATTATAATATACTTATAGTTACGAAACTGTTGTTTTATTTAGAATTGTTTATAAAAAAGAATTTAAAATTTCAGTCTAACTTTTAATGTAATAAATTACCCAGCATGATTTTATTTGTAATTAATCATAAAAATAATTTCTTTTGAAAATGTCATTCTAACTTTCAATATAATAATTGATTGAGAATAAATTAAAACTAGAAAATTGATAATTATGTTTAGCAATTAGTGTTTTTGAAAAAAAACATTTAACAAAAATAATTAACTTATAAATCTTGGATTTTAATTAATGTTTAGTTATTTCAGGATAGACGGAGTTGAAGCTTTAAGATAGTCTACATGTGTTTTATTTTACTATATTCTTGCTATTTTTGTTTTTAAGAACTTTTCTATTTGAATAATCGTAATGAACATAAATATTTTTGAGACATTATTAAATTTGTTGTATGTAGATCAATTATACATTTAAGTTCAATTAAATATTGTTAGTATGTGGATTTATGCTTTATTTCTTTCTAATGATTTTCAAATGGTTCTTAATATTACCTATAATTTTCTTAAATTTATTGGACCATAAATCATTTGAAAATTTTGTTTTATTTATATACTATAATTTAATGTATAGTTTCCATTTTTTATTTGGAATTCTTTTTATATTTTAAATTTTTAAAACTGAAATGAGAGAAAAAAATAATTGTAAATAATTTACAATTAGATGTTTAAATGAATTAAAATTCAACTTTTAAATAACGTTTTAATTGGATTTTAATTTTTGTAAAATAATTACTGCATAGTTAATCATATTTCAATTTTAATTTATATAACTTTTAATAAATTTTAATTAAGGGTATTTTGATAATTTATTATTTGCTTAATTAATTTAATTTTTTATTCAGCTACATCAATTAAAACACCTACAATTTTTACCTCTTTCACTTTTCCATTTTTTGCGCAATTCAATCAGGCTAATATTTTTTGTTTATTTCAGTGAGCGAAAAATGATAGAAGTAAATCTAAAAACTTTTGTTTGTTTGAGGTGGAAAATGATAGAAATGAAGAGAAATAAAGTAAAAAATAGTATGTTTTGAAGTAAGAGGAAGAGAAACAAATAAATAAAGAAAAAATTTGTGAGTGATTTAATTAATATAATAAATTTAAAAGAAACTATAATATAAAATAAGTTTAATTGAAAACATTAATTTATTATTGATCTTATTATTTATTTTGATTATTAATTTTATTGTTATTTTTTTTATTATTATTATCATTATTATTATATAAATTTATTTTACTATTATTATTAATATTATACAAATTTATGTTACTATTGTTATTTATTATTTAATATTATTATTATTATATAAATTTATTTTATTATGCTATATAATATAATTAATTATTATATTATATAATGTGATATAAATGTAAAAATAATCTATTTTCCTGTTATAAGAACAATTTCGTGATTTTTCTCTAATTCTTTTCATGATTTTTTATTTTATATGAGAGATTCTAATAAATATTTCCTTCAAATTTTCTAAATATGTCACCTACTCTTAAATATGTCGTTCTTATCAATATTTATCTAAAAGAAATAAGACATAATAGTTATATAGATATATCAATTAAAGTTATAAAATTTTATTTTTTATTTTATTTAAATTTATGATAGGTTCACTGTGAACTTTTACATCTTAACTAAACTGATATTTCAAAAATCAATAATTATATATCATGATATGAAATATATTATTAAATAAAAAATATAAAATTAAGGAGACTAATCAAACTCACAGTAAAAAAAGATGACAAATACTCTTCGATCAAGATAGACAAAACGAAATTTATTATGAAAATAAAATATTAATTTAATAACCGATAAATTATCATATAATTTAAAATCTAACTTATTATACAAAGTCCGCTTATTAACATAATAAAAAATATATGAAAAACTTTGAATTTAAAATTTTTATATATCTTTATCTTAAACAAAATATTTTTACTAAATTTAAGGATGAGATTAATATTTTAACAATTTTTACCAAACAAGCATGTAAAAAAATATAATTCACATTTTCTTTGTAAATATTATTAATAATTGGATGAGTATTTAAAAGTAAGTGTGAACATTTCCTTAATGTGACATGTGAATGTATGAGTATGGTTGAAATGTTAAGTTGATGTATATGACGTTGAGGTGGCTTAGGTGATGAGTGGAGAAGGAGCAAAACATGTGAGTTTGTGCCCTTGATGGGTATGCAACCAAGAGACAAGAAAAAGCAAATGTGCATGCATTCGCATTCATCATTCATCATTCACCATCCCAATTCTTCCAATGTCACCTTTTGTACGCATTCAGGCGTTTGGATTTCGTGAAACAATGCATGACCCACTGTCGCTGACCCCCACCCAAAACCCGGACACATACATACATCCATCGATCATAATCTACCACTTGGACCATCACCTGAACTATATATTATCTCAACTATGCACATTGTAAGAAAAATTATTATTCTTTTTATTATTATAAAAAATATTATTACTATAAAGAAATTTTGATATAAGGGAAGAGAACAAGTTTTGTACTGTACCTGATTGCAAAACATAAAAAAGTTATATCAGTATATTATCTGCATCAGGTGTTAAGTGAGTTACCGTGCATGCTCTAACATCACACACATATGTAAAATCACTATCTTAAAGTAAAAAAGAAATCAGTAATATTTATATATTTTATTTTAACTTTGTTCCATGCAATGTGGAAAAAAAAACAAAAAAAATAAAATTTGCTGAATACATTTTTATACTAGGCTTGAACATGGGTCGAGTGGGGTTGCGTCAGATTCGTATTCAATTTTATATTTGATTAAAATTTATAAAAAATATAAATGCAGGGCATATCCGAAAATAATTCACATTTCATTTTTATCATTCATAAATTAGTGTCCGAAAATAACTAAATATGAGTAATAAAAATATACGTAGAAAAAATTTACAAGGGTTAAAGTTGAAATCTGAAGATATACGTGGCTCAGACATGAAAATATTACTGTATGATATATATTTTTTATTTATTTCTTTTCGAAGTGATTCTTGCATGTATCACTTGCATATATTTTTGCTTAATTAATGATTGTTGCATGAAAATCACTTACATATATTTTTAATTGATTAATGTAGTTATTCCTAATGTCCTTTCTCCATAATATGATCTTTCTTAATTAGGTAAACGTTTAGTTTATGCATGGGAAATAAAGGGACAATGCAACCCCACATTTAGATTGATGTGATGATCTTTTTATCAGACAACAGTGTTCAATAGCTGATCTAAAAATGATTGGAGCAACGTCAATATGAGTCACATCTATTTTCTTTTTTAATCATTAATGCATCTTTTCCTTTCATGTTTAAGTGCATTAGAAGGAGGCCTAATTAATTAAGAGGAGTGATAAGACCATAGAAAAGTTAATGTTAAATCTGGTTAAATAAACTTTTGTTGATTTACACTCGGATTCACCTATAAGTGAGAGTTGAAACACAAAATGAAGACTTGTATTTTTTTATTTTTTATTTTACTTTTATTATGGTATGAAAAAAGATAAGGAATGTAAGACACAGTTCAGACACTTTCCTTATGCTCAATATTGAAAATTGAAAGATGAAACCTATAACATTAGTTTAATATAGAACGTGATTTGTCCATAAAAGAGAATTAAATATAAGAATGAAACAATTGTACTATTTGCTTCTTCTACACTTAAAGTGATTTTTCATCCTTTTCAAATTTAAATGTTAAATACATCAATGAAATATTCCATAGTTCAATGATTACTTTATTGTACACTTGTATTTGTCAATTAGTAAACATATTACACATTTCAATGATATTTTTTTAAGGAATCATTTTTGTTACATAGTAAATAAATTATTTTCTTTTATTGAAACTCGATTTGAATAATTTTTAAGATATTAATTTATATCTGTTTTTAATTTTAAAAAATAAAACTTTCGATGAGATCAATTTGAAGAAGAAAAGAAAGTATTAATAATTTTTAGAAGATTTAAAGGTTTAGTGAATATTTTGATATTGGTAATTTTGATTTTTTTTCCTAAATTGAAAACATTGAAAGAATTATAAAGATAAAAATAACAAATTTAAAATGTATAAAAAAGATCAAACTTTAATAATATTAAAATGGTTTTAAAACTAAAATTACTAAAATCTTATATATTATAAACTAAGATTGGATCTAATGAATTATTGATGTTGGAGACAAAAATCATAAGAGAGGAGATTCTAAACTTAGTAGCCTTATACTACATCTCGTCTCTTGACTATGAAAGTATTGTTATAGGTAAAACTAATATACGTACAAATTGCAAGAAGGCCACAATTGAAAAACTAAAATACCCTTTAAGGTTATTGTACATTCTATGGTTATTTTGGACTCATTCAAATTTCATTTCTAATATGTGGTAATTATAAATTTATACTATATATTTTAGGTAGACAAAAATTTTATTTTTATTTAATGCTATTCAAAACTCATATGAAGGTAGCTAGAACAACTTTGTGCTAGTTAATACATGTATTAGATCATGGATGAATGATCACTATTAAAAGTTATGATTGACTTAAATTCAAAATTGATTAATTATAAATTCCCTTCTTAATAAAAAAAGGAAAAAGATAAAATAGATTGTAGGTATGAATCTCCTACTAACCAAGAAAATTAACATATATTAAAAAGTTAAAAAAGGTTGATTAATTTAAACCTAAAATCTTATTTGTAGTGTAATAGAAATGTAAGACTAGATTTTGGTGAACAAAATGGTTATGTTATGATAAAATATTAGTTAAAAAATTTGTTGGGTTGATACAGATGATATCTCTTAATTACCTTTATTCAGAGAATGATGTAGAAAGTGGAGAATTGATGTAGAAATATATAAGGTGTCATTGTAGAAATTAAATGAAAGAAATAGATGTTTCATGGATTGCATGTGTTAGCATTCATGTGTGTCAGATTACATATGTTTAATTCACCCTATATCTTGCTGAGATTGGATAGGGGCCAAAGCCAAATGTTTGGTTCAGTCCTTGTTTCATCACCCTACAATACCCTTAAATCATGGTCAAATAGTGTATTCCACAAAGGAGAATGGGGTCCCTCCCCCTCCCCAAAACCTCCCTTTGTCTTTTATGGACTTTTTGTTTTCCATGAAGGGTTATTTTTTGTTGTGGATGATGCATCCTTGGTTAATTTCACAGTGGCAAGAGTAGAGGGACACAAAATGACAACCAAGTAGCATTGAAGAAATGGAACCATGTTTGCTCCTAACTTAGATCCTGTTTCCCAAGCAATGTCTTGTCCCTTTCAAGGAATACAAAGCAGGAGACATAGATTAGAACCACAATGGCAACAATATTTTTCCTTGTCGTGAATCGTTGTACCCTCCTAAGGGCAACTACTTATTCCCCCTCCTATAAAAAGAGGGCAACTAGGCCATGTCTTGTGCAAGTTCAAAGTTATTATCTTCACACTTTCATACCAAAAACACTCCTATAGAGTTCAGTAATTTAGGTTAATGGCTAGGTCACCAAATTGCAGGCACTTACTTGTGCTTTTTCTGTTGCTTTGCTTCATCAACATGGCCAGAGGTAATTTTAGTTTATGTTTGCAACTCTTTACTTTGTCCAAAGTGTTACCAAATCAGGATTAGTTTTGTGCATATATGATATTTAATTAATTAAAATAGTTTTTTTTGGTTATTTTCTTGCAGCCAGAAGTTTGAGGGAGATTAAGGATGATGCAGTTAAGAAGGGTCAAACTGGTTTGTTCAAGCCACAACATGAAGGTGCACACGAAAGCAACGTTGTGTTGGATACAATGGATTACACACCTGCAAAAAGGAACCCACCGATTCATAATTGAAGTTTCCCATTTTTTTTTTCTTCATTTTTTTAGAAAGGGCATCGATATCTCAAAGTGCTTAGTTAATTAATCTGCACTCCTGTATTCTAGGACCTTCAATGTATAGGTATTGTTTGGAAGCTAGGAAATCCACACTTAAATTATGGACTTGTGTTCCCATATCATATATAACTTATGAGGGAAGAGTAATAATTAAGTAAATAAATTAATAATAAAAATAAAATAATAATTTGATTAATTAAAAATAATTCCTTACCAATAGTTACTATTTGATACTATTTATATCTATATGAAGTACTAAAACTATACACTAGAGAAACTATGCACATATATACATAATCAAAGTTAAGATTGAGATGTTTGAATCAGGATGAGACTTAAAGGTTTGATTATCACATGTTCATGGAGAACATTCCGCATCTGGAAACATTTGAAGTTAATTAGTAACATATTTTAAGAATAGGTGTCAAAATGCATTATGGTAAAGAAATAAAGTTATTTAGATATTTGTAGGTACAATGGATTTACTCTTCAATCTTCAGCCATAACAAGATCAAATTGTGCTGCTCGGTATAGAGGACATGTGAGGACAAGAAACTAAATGTCAAAAGGTTCAATAGTAATATGAATAATTTTTTTTACTCCATATGGCATTGACACATGTTAATATTGTAATCAAAGCTAGATACCTGATCTTGCAGAGGAGCAAAAGAACAACCATTCATTAAGAAATCAGTTCCAGTGCAAGTAAATATGAATGGGATTGCTGGACCCCAACATGGATCTCTATTTTTATTTCTAGTAAGTCTAATAATAAAAGTTAAATCTTACATATTTAAAATAATGTAAAACAATTTTACACTGTCATTTAATCACAAATTGTTATTGACATATTTTTAAAATAATTATTATAAAAATCAATAAACTCATCTTACATGTAAAGCAAGTTGACCTTTCATGAGAAAACTATTCCCAGTTTTAACTTTAAAAAAGTTTCATTAAATTTGAAAAAACATTCATCAGACATACAGTATGATTAAGCTGTTGGGTCCCTTATTGTGTTGCCCAAAATTTGTAAAACTTTTATATATATATATATATATATATATATATATATATATGTGTGTGTGTGCATTTTATATATTTTAATTTACTTTTTAGTTTTTTTATTATAAATCTCAACTATTATTAACGACTATAGGTAATTTCAACTTTTAAGACGAATCAAGATAAAGAATTTGTGTATCTTTTTTTACTTCGTTAGTTTACTGAATTAAGATACAGTATTTTCTAGAACCTGTGTCTTCATGTGTTGTTCGAAATTTCCGAAGTTTATATATTGTTTGTTTTTAACACGTTTGAGAAGGATTTTTTAAAATACTTTGATTAAACTCTTGTGTTTTTCTGTCTTTAAAATAAATCATATTTTAAAAAATAAAATTTAAGTATTTTATCGTGTAATTTAGTTTATTTTGTTTATGTTAAAATAATATTTGTGAAGTTATGTCAAAAGTAATTCTATAAATTAAATTAAAATTTTAAGTACTTTTTCATTTTTACAAAAATACCTAGGTAGTACACAATACATGAAGATGAAGATAAATGTTTTGGTAGAAATAAAATGAAAATAAATAAAGAGAGGTTTGATTAGAATTTGGATTCTCTACTAAATCAACACGTAATCTGGACTTGTTTGATTATGTATAAATTTCTCATTAATTTATTTGGAACATCAGAAATAAAGACGAACCTTTTTTTTGTCACATAAAAAATTCACACCAAACGAGAAATGTTTTATTTGATGATAAATTTTCTTCTTCTTTTATGTACAACATCACCTTCTTTTTTTCTCAATTTTATCTTCGTTTCTTTCACTCTTCTATCATGCATAAAGGTAAAATTATCTTTACACAGTCTTTATATTTCTTCTAATTCATCATTTTACTTCTCCAAACAAATTCAAACTATTTATTAAAATTCATTCTTTTCTTTATTTTATTTTCTCTATCTTCGAGTTTTTTTTTTCTTTTTTTATGTTTTTTTTTTCAGCAACTAGAGAATGAGATGAAATTTTTCTTTATATGAGATTAGGATTATTTTAATAAAGATATAAAACATAAGCTTGTTAAAATTTAATAAAATTATTTATATAAATAAATTTTTTTAAATTTTTAAAAATATATGTTGGAGATCTCATTTATTATAAATAATGTCAATTTGTAATATATAAATAAGTAAATTTTTATGTTATAATTGAGTTAAATTTAAAATTTAGTACAATAAAAACTTATTCTAACCATGATTGATGGAACTATCTATAAATATGTAATTACATAACGATTTCATAAAGATCTTATGAAACTAATGTTATATCTATGTGTAAAATAAGTTATATAAAGATTTAGACAGTTGATTTTGTATCAAGAATTTTTAGAATTTAGAAGTCAAAGTTTTTAAAATATTAATTTAATTAAAAAAAGATTTGAGCCTATCCAAACTTTTATTTATTTCTAGGATAATCATAGTATTGGTCTAGAATATTTACTTATTTCTCTAATGATAACATTTTTGGTAAAAAACTTGACTAATGACCTAGAATTTTCCTTTCTAATAATAGTTTTGGCCCCACCATATATAATGGTAGCTATATATAGACACTGAGATGTGCTATGAAATGTAGTTCTCTTCTGTGACTTTGGCTACTGGGTTGGTTTTGGTTACAGTTTCATTCTCTCTATGAATTGAAGAGGGTCTGTTTCATAGCTTTAATAGCTCCAAATGAGGTTGGTTGATGAGCAATAGAGAGGGGACAAAAGAGGCCAACCTAATTCATAACCAATGGACTCTTCCCATGTGATCCATACAAACATTGTCCATTATCCTAATCCTCTCCAAAATCCAAAAACATTTTCATTGTCTTATCTGAAAATGATGGAGGTCTCACCAATGTCTGCTATTTTCCCTCCCTTCGTTAAATACTGTCATCACCATGATTAACTGATCAAATCTCTTGTGCATGTAATCTAACCCTAGCTAGGATAATAATACAATTGAAGCAAACAAGAAAACCACCTTGGCATCATCTTCATGGCCATGGCAATTGAATGATTGCTACTAGCTTAGCTACCTATCAAATAATGCAGATTCAACGTTTTATTTGTTAATTGGGAAGCCCTACAATGAAAATCACAAGCCAATTTGGTTGATTCATCTCGAAAAAGGTTTAATCTTTAAGGGTTTTTTCACAAAAGTTATGGAATATTTCAGAAGTTGAAAAAATTATGAAATGAATATCAAATACTTATCAATTTAGTAGATAATTAATTTTATTAAAAACATCATTGGTATTTTCTAATTTAAAATTGTAATCAAAGGTCACAATAATCAAGACATGCTTAAAGTGTGGGGTTGTATTAGCGTGATAAGGGAAAATCATTAATCTCTATCATTAATTAGTTTTGTACTCTTATAATAACTAATCTCTATTATTAACTAGTATTTGTAGTTATGTAATAAATAATCTCTATCATTAGAGAATATTAATTATATAATTCAAATTAAAATTATTTTAATATTGTAAGTTTGTAAAATAATAATTATAAACTTTAGTACATAATATGATTGGAATATAACTTTTATATATATATATATATATTAGACTTATTATAATTAAAGCATCTTTAACAAATTGAAATCTTTAGTTTAGTCTCATATCTCTAGCTTAGCTTTCTATCTTCAATAATTATTTATTGAAGATAAATGACATAAAATGCTATTTCATCTAAAAGTAAATAAAAACAATTAACTATGCACCGAATTATATAAAAAAGAATAACATAAAATGCTACTAAAAAAGCATATGCGACCAATTATACATTAAGATGCTACTAAAAAAAACATAAGTGACCAATTATATATCAACTTATATATGAAAGTATAACATAAAATGTTACATCTTGAAGTACACAAGTAACAAATCATGCACAGAGTTATACAAAAAGTATGAAAAAACGTAAATAATCAACTATGCATTCAGTTATATGCAAAAACATGACCAATGCTACTATAAAAAAAAATGAACTTTAAGCTTAACTCAATCCTACCAAACCAGCCTGTAAAGTGAGGTTTGTATCTATTTATAAACTATTGAAATACTTCATATCTAATCGATGTGGAATCTCCAACATACCCCCTCATGCCGAGACTGTTCAACTCGTGCGTTGAGACTATATTGTTTAAGGATGGTCCGATAGCGACCCGATAGCGAGTGGTCCAATAACCATATTAGGATAGGTTTTGATAAAATATTAATAACTGAAACTTAAGTCTAATTTAACCTTTCAAAACCAGTTTGTAAAATAATGTTTGCACGTATTTGTAAACTATTTAAATACCCTGATCTCTAATCGATGTGAGATATCTAACAACTACATCTTAAAAAGACTTAAGCAATTAACCATACATAAGTAACCAAACTTATCCTTGAAATTTGTTTTGGAAAAAGTTATATACATGGTAAATATTTTGGAACTATTTTTCAAGAATTCCTCACACCAAAATTAAGAACTTGGTTTTTTAACAATTAGGACTTGGGTAATGAGTTACATTATAATTTTTTTATTACTTTATTTGAAAAAAAAAATCTCATTTTCTATTTAAATGGTTTGAATCAAAATTGGGTTCAAATTAAATAAAATTGGGTTCAAAAGAAAAGGAAAGGTATATTTACAAAACTTATGAAAGTTTTTTCATTCATTATAAATAAAGTTAATACATATGAAAAGCGTCATGCAATTATTAAAACAAAAAAAATCAAACAAACAGGGTTACACATCAGAGACAAAAAGTTGAAGATAATTTTTTTTTTTCATTACAATTTTGAATACTCGACGAAGTAGATTATTTCATGTTTGAATTTATTTTTTCTCTGATTGTTCAAATTTTCTATCTAGATTTTGACATTTGTAAGGCTTGCAAGACTGACCTAGTTTCATTCAAAGAAATGTTTGACCTACAATGAGCTATTCTAAAAAAATATATCTTGACGACAATGACTGTAGCTTTGTTTATGGATATTTCTTCAGAAGCTTAGATTTTTTGTCGTTTAAAGTATAAACCATCTCGCTTAAATATTAAATTTTAAATAATTACCATAAATGAAAACATGTCGAGTTGTTACTAGATGAGTTCAAATTATATGCTATTATGTTTTTTTTTTAACTACATGCTATTATGTTATTATCAAACACTTCATGATCATCATTAAAATAATGAATATGAACTTGAGTATCACACAAAATTAATTACATCTTAATACTTTTAAAGCTTATTTACATTCTTCATCCTCATCAAAATACCAAATTAAATAAATTATCTACATGTTTAATAATAATTTTTAAAAAATATAAACTTGAGGGGTTTATATACCTACCCATATCTAATATACTTGGAATAACTTATATCTTGTAAATAAAATATTATTAACATATTAAATGATAACCACTTAAAAAGATAATATTTAACAACTCAATTATTTTCTATTATATTTTCAACATATTATTGTTTACTATAATACTTATTATAGTAAAGTCAACCTTTAAAATAAATCTATAAAAGTTTATATAATAGCATATTCACCACAAAGAGTTTTACTTTAACTCACAGTCACTCTTGTTGTGTACATTTTACTCGTTATTTTCTTTTCTTATTCACTTCCTATTTTTGTTAATGTCTAACTACCATTTGCAAATGAATCTCTAGTCAAAATTTGTTCATACGTCACCGAGATAAAACTTTTTTCTCATTGTCACAACTCAACTCATAGAAATCAAAGCTTCTACCCTACTAACTGTTCAGCTAGGAAAATTCAAATTTCGACAAGAACACAATTAAAATTATCTTGTTTAAAAATTATGACAATTTGTACAATAATATATTCTCATGTTGAAAATATTATTAAAAATCTGTAAATGATATAAAAATAAGCAGTATAGAAAAGTTAAGTTGATTTTATATTATGATCTTGTTGGACAAGTAATTATATCACATCATAAAAATGAATAAAAATGAATATCCAAAACAAAGTAAGAACAAAACACGAGAATTTCGGTTATATTCTATATCATGCAAGTCATACTAGTTTTATACAATTATTAAGCCTATACTCAATGCTTTTAAGGAGCACCGACGATATCGAAAATCGAAATACTACTGAAATTCTCTTTTTCAGCAATTTGTTAAAGGATTTAATTATAAATCATTATATATTAATAGTAGTTATAATATATACGAATAAAAGAATATCATGAATAGTAATATCTTTGCAAAAGTTAAATATGAACTAGTAATTTAATGTCTGTGTAAGTGTATTTTCTATAAACCAAAATATTTGTCAAGTTTATCATAAAGAATAATATTAAGTATCAGTAATGTAAGATAGTGGAGTGTGGACCAGGGACTGATTATTTTATTTTTATTGTTTGTTGCCTTCATATAAATTTTAGTGAATGAAAAAGATAGAACAATAGTATTTGAATGATTGTCATTTCCACAAGGGCTCTTGATAAATAGAGGTTGATGTTTAGTGGAGAAAAATGTAAATATAGAAAATATTTGAGAGGAAGTTTTTGATATCTGAAGTCCAAAAACAATGTATATGGTTGGTGGATGTATATGTGAAGGAATTGACAAGCTGAGGTAGGAAAATGTTTAATAATTAATATCAAAATTAAGTTATTAAAAATGTTAGGGGCTTGATATTAAAGTTAGAAAAAAAGTTATGCCATAAAAGTTTTTAAATTTAATATTATTTTTGGTGAACATATATTAAATTTTACAATTCTTTATACAATATTATCAACATATATATATATATATATATATATATATATATATATATATATATATATATATATATATATA
>Ga0209489_104067_pt1 | contig 27487 bp, 16 predicted proteins | sample SiratrowhiteBW_FD_187527 | JGI IMG/M metagenome (GOLD analysis project Ga0209489, IMG submission 187527) | Root nodule microbial communities of legume samples collected from California, USA - Siratro white BW (SPAdes) (version 2) | ecosystem: Host-associated > Plants > Roots > Nodule | place... | reverse complement strand
ACATGAGAAAAGAAAGATTTCCAACCCAAAGAAAATCCAAATTGGCTCCTAGGGGAGATGGACCATTTCAAGTGATTCAAAGAATAAATGACAATGCTTACAAAATTGACCTCCTAGGTAAGTATATGTTAGTGATACTTTTAATGTTGTTGATTTATCTCCTTATGATGCAGGTGAAGATTCGAGGTCGAATCCTTTTGAGGAGAGAGAGAATGATAAAAATCAAGAGTTGAAGTTTAACCAACCAGTCAATACCCGATTTTGTCCAGGTAAAAATATACCGTTATTTTTTATTAGAAATAATTTATTCAATTTTGTAGATGCTTTAAGCATAAAAATAAATAAAATTGTTTTTAAATCAAATTGATTGAAATTTCTTATTAAAATAAAAAATGTTTTTTTTTTAAAAAAAGAGAGAAAGAGAATATGAAATGAGTGAATATTTAAAATTAATTAAAGAATTAAAAATAAAATCAGAATTGCTTGCCACGTGGCAAACTAGGAGTGGAGAGTTTTTGCTCGCCACGTGGCAAGCTAGGAATGGAGAGGATTTGTGAAGGGAATTAGTTGGCACATGGAAGAGAGTGAAAATGAGAACGGAAATTAGTTAGGAGGTGGAGGGAAAAAGGTGGGAAAGAGTGTGTGACTCTCTCTAGAAAGGGGGAACGAAGGCTGAAGCAAAGGAAGAGGATCAAGAGGAATTTTCAGAAATTGAAATGGAGGAGAGCATTTTCGAGAATAGGTGAGTGAGAGACGAGTAGAGAAAATACATTTTGCCTTCAACAGGTACGTATTTAATCTATAACTTCATTGGTTGAGAACTGAAACTGCAGCATCTTATTATCATTCTTCATTTTAATATGTTCTACGTTTGGTTTGTGTTGTGTGAGTTGATTTTAAATTATGTTTATAATTGAATCGGAATGAGCTATGTTTGGGTCATTATTGTGTGTAAACGATTTGTTAAATCCGATGTTTGTGAAATATGCCACGCTCGCTGGTAATTTCACTGCCATTTTTGAACCTTCAACGTGCACCCAAAACCATACTACCACCACAAACTGCTACGTTTTAGGCTACTGTTGCTCCCTCTCCACCACACGCTACCACCTACCCAGGCCACAACACTACCAGTAACCAAAACAGCAACCACCATACCACTGTACCCTCTAACCTTGCCCACGAACATCTCTCCATCACGCTGCTAGAGACCACTACACTTCATCCTCAATCCTAACTTACAACAACCCTCACAAAGCATCATAATCTCCTCCATGAATCCTGACAGCGCTCTTTGGCATTTTCCGTTACACCTCGCCTCGACGGCATAACCCTTCAAGCCACCTTTCTCTCAGACTACGCACCAAGCCTCCTTCTCCTCGCCCTCGTTACTCTTCCCTGCCACCACCGTATTACACTCCTCATCTCTGTCACCATAACCACTCCATGCTGCCAACCAACAATCATGAAATCATTGTGGTAGGTCACTATGTCTTCCCTCCTGCCTGCAAGCACCATCAAGAGCCCAAACCGTGAGCAATAAACGCCACCACGCAAGCACCATGCCCCTACGCACCTCTAGATTCCACGTAGCAACCAATCCTAAGGATCCACCACCACTTAACGCTCCACCTCCACAACCTAAAGATTCCTTCAAACCCCTCTGTCGAGCTTTCACACCGCCGGATGCCGCTGCCAATGGTGACGCCGCTGGCGGCAACGTTTGCTACCAACGTTGTTTACCTCTAATACCATCAATCTTTCCCGACCATGACTCGGTCATGCTAAGACTCCCCCTATAGCAACTTCTGTTGCCATTTCCATCATCGGTGACGCCTTGCCTTCATCTTCGAACCTTCATAAGTCACTCCAAACCGCATCTGCACAACGCCAATCCACGTGCAAGCCCTAGCCCCTCCATACGCACCGCCGTCGTCGTCACTTCACGCCGCCGCCGCCGTCGACGGACCCGTGGCCACCTTTCACCGCCATCGCTATTACCTTGGCCAGCCACATCCTCCCGCGCCTCACAGGGGATTACCATGGCCCCCCCGAGGCGCCATGTGTGCGCCTCTAACCCTAATGGGTTAGTGGGGATACTCCCTGCACCCCCTGTATTCCACCCTGCACCTTAACATCCCTCAATCCCCAAATTACCCCTGCCATCAGTTGGGTGGGATTTGCTTCTTGCACCCCCTGTATTTCAATCTGCACCTACATTTCTCTTAGATTCCCAAAACGCTATTTAGTAATGAGTGCATTGAGGATGTGCCTAGGATGTTGAGAGAGGCAGACTCATCTCTGATGTTCTTTAACTTCCCGGATTCTGTTCAGACTTTTGTTAATCATTGTAAATATTTAGTCGAGCGGATGAAAGTTATGATTGCTCGTTCTAGGGATTGATTTTGTTTTGTATTGGTTCGATACATTATTTTATGATATCAGACAATTTTTTTCCCTATCAATACAAATATAGGTCCAATTTCCATGGATGTGTGCGCAATTTTCACAATTATTGTTTAAACAATGTGCATACATTTTTTATTTTTCATAGCATTCATTTTGCAATTTTATTCAATTTTCTCATAATAAAAAACAGAAACATATAAAGACGACAAATATTTCGTGTCATCGCTATAGAACTCGTGCCAACAGCAAAAGAATGGACAGTGAAGTGCAAGAGAGCATGAAAGCTGACATTGACCAGCTGAAAACTCAAATGGGTCAGATGTTTGAAATGATGGTGGCCTTAAAAGATGTGGTTTCTGTCCGCAATGAAGAGAATCTTCACATCCCCCTATGCTTCAACATTGTAACCCTAATGGGGGAAATAGAAACACTCATGAATCTCATCCATATGGTATGCCTTTGAATTACGAGCCTGGGTATGAAGAGTATGAAGAGCAAGGAGATATGCCAATGGGTAATGCTGCTAACCCCAAAGGTCAACCTGAAGCTACTCAAATACCACTTGCTAGTCGTATGGAGAAAGTGGTAATTGATAAGGTCCCATCTAATACTCAACCACGGGTTCTGCCAGTTCATGCTGGAGAAACATCTGTGATGAAGAATAATGTGAATGAAGGAGTTTAAAGTATGATGTTTAACGCTGATATGACGAAAAGCAAGCTGGAAATACTGGAGGAAAGGCTCCGGATGATTGAAGGAGCCAGTGCTTGCGAGTTCGGAGATGCTGTGGGGTTATGTTTGGTACCGGATGTGGTGATACCCCCAAAATTTAAGGTGCCAGAATTTGAAAAGTATAGGGGAGCTACCTGCCCAAAAAGCCATCTAGTCATGTACTGCAGGAAAATGGCTGCTCATGCTCATGATGAGAAGCTATTGATGAATTTCGTTTAGGAGAGTCTTATTGGGACAACTTTAAACTGGTACATGCATTTGTAATCAGTTAAAATCCAGACATGGAAAGATCTGGTTAAAGCTTTCATAAAGCAATACAAATACAATATGGACATGGCTCCCAATAGAATGCAGTTGCAAAGCCTGTTCAAGAGAAGCACTGAGACCTTCAAAGAGTATGCCCAAAGATGGAGAGAATTGGCTGCTCAGGTTGAACCACCTCTCCATGAAAATGAAACGACCATCATGTTCATCGAAACATTGCAATCCTCATATTATGAACATGTGTTGGGAAATGTGTCTTCCAACTTTTTCGATATAGTTATTATCGGTGAAAGGGTTGAATACGGGCTTAAAAGCGGAAAGATAACACAAAACCCGTCCGCGATTAACAATGCTAGAAAGCTTGGGTTCAATAATAATAGGAAGAAGGAAGGAGAGGTGCAAGCAGCTTCAGCCGTGCCACATTGGGGAGGGTATCAAAATCAGTATCGGCCGAATTACAGATCATCACAGACCTATGTTGCGAATGCTGTGCCGAATTATCAGTACAATGCCCCTCGGCCGCAGACGGCGCATAGACCGCCAGTGGCAACTCATAATGCTTATCAACCCAATCCAGGGGTTCAGAATCATAAGCAGGCACCAAATCAAAACTTTGGTCAAAGGAGTAATCCAGGAGAGAGGGCGATGAAGTTCACTCCTTTGCCAATGATATATGCAGAGTTACTGCCTGAATTGGTGAAGAATGCACTGGTGGCTATATGCCCAACAAAGATACTACAACCACCATACCCTAGGTATTACGATGCAAATGCCAAGTGTGAATACCATAGCGGGGAAATGGGTCATTCCACCGAAAACTGCCGTGCCCTCAAGTTCAAAGTACAGTCCTTGATTGATTCTGGATGGCTGACTTTCCAGGATCAAAAGCCAAGTGTGGACAAAAACCCTTTGTCTGGTCACTCGAATGCGACGGTTAATGCTGTAATTGATGAAGAAGAACCAAGTCTGGTTAGATGTGTAAATGAAATAAAGAAACCTATGAATGAGGTTTTCAGAGCAATTTGCCAGGCTGGGTTATTCCGATGTGAACAAATGACAGAAGATGGATGTAATTTCCATAATAGCATCAAGCATTCTATTGATGAGTGTGTTGAATTCAAAAATTATGTGCAAGACTTGATAGATAGACATATTCTACAAGTTACTCATCAAAAGAAGGAAGAGGGAGTATTTGCTGGTGAAGAATGGGTTTCGCAAAGGCCTAAACCGTTGGTGATTCAATTTACTAGGCCCACCAATTCCGTGCCCGTAGGAAGGCAACCGTTGGTGATTCAGACACCCGCTGCTTTCCCATACAAGAATGACAAAGTTGTTCCTTGGAAGTATGGTGTTAGTATCATCCAAGAGGAACAAAAAGGTGAATCTGTTGAATCAAGCAAAGCTGTTATTGATAATATATCTGGAATTGGAGGCATGACTAGGAGTGGTTGTTTGTTTACTCCACCTGTGCTGAGAGGTGAGAAAAGCCTTGAAAAAATTATAGAAGAAATGGCTGCAGAAAAGGCAAAGGCATTGTTGAAAGGGAAAGTTGTGCAAGGAAACCTAGAGCCAGAGCTAAAATAAAGAAAGGAGGTTACCGATGAGGATGCATATGAGTTCTTAAAGTTCATCCAACAAAGTGAGTACAAGGTGGTTGATCAATTGAACCGGATGCCTGCAAAGGTATCGTTGTTGGAACTATTGATGCATTCTGATTCTCATCGAAAATTGCTAATGAAGATTCTGAGCGGGGCCCATGTTGATCAGGAAATTTCCTTGGATAAATTTGAAGGGATTGTTAGTCACATTACTGCTAACAATTATTTGACTTTCACTGAGGAGGAATTACCTTTAGAAGGTAGAGGGCATAATAAAGCTCTTCACATCTCAGTTAAATGCATGAATCATTTCATCTCACGAGTATTGATTGATAATGGTTCATCATTAAATGTTATGCCGAAAACCAGTCTAAACAAGTTGCCAACTGAAGGGATTCATTTGCGGCCTAGCACTATAGTGGTCAGAGCTTTTGATGGGAGTAAGAGGGAAGTTGTGGGAGAAGTAGAGTTACTAGTCCAAGTTGTACCATGCACTTTCCAAGTTGTATTCCAAGTTATGGATATATCACCAGCCTACAGTTGCTTGCTGGGTAGGCCTTGGATACACAGAGCTGGAGTAGTACCTTCAACTTTACATCAGAAATTGAAGTTTATAATTAATGATAAATTGATCATAGTTTCTGGAGAGGAGGACTTGCTGGTATGTGGGCCTATGCCTACTCCCTATATTGAAGCCGCAGAGGAAGCTCTTGAAACCTCTTTTCAAGCTTTGAAGATTGTCAGCGCAGCTTATATCGAACCTTTTAGGGTGAATCCACACTTGTCTAGCGCATCACTGATGGTGGCTAGAACCATGATGAAGAAGGGGTATAAATATGGCGATGGCTTGGGCAAAAATAATGATGGGTCTGTAAAGCCATTGGAGCTGGTTGAGAATAGAGAAAGGTACGATTTGGGGTATAAACCTACCCAAACAGATCGGAAGAAAAGAGTTGAAGAAATGAAGGAAAGAAGACAGGCCAGGATAGAGGGAAGAGAGCCAAAGACGAATGAAATTCCTCTATGCAACCTGTATCAGAGCTTTTATAGTGTTGGATGGATCAATCTTGATCAGGTGGCAGCAATTGAACAGGAGCTGGAGGATGGAGGCTCAAATTTTGTACATCCTTGCCTTCCGGATGAGCAGATTGGCAACTGGAAGTCTGTAGAGATACCTATGGTGTATACACAAGAAAAAATGTAATATAAAAAGAAACTTTTGTTTAGTTCTAAACATTTTCTTTTACGTTGTAATACTTTTTCTTGGCTTTAACGCTATTTCGGTAATAAAATGTTGAGTTTTCATTCAAATTTTTTCTTGTCTATTTATTATTTTTAAAATTGAATAATGCAGATATGATGATGCCTATTTTGAAAATAATCATTCCAATATTTCATATCCAAATTTCACGGACCCTGATGATAATATGGAAAATGATGAATATGAGGAAAACTGTGAACCCTCCTCGGAATTATTGAGATTAGTGGAACAAGAAGCCAGAGAAATAAAACCCCACCAAGAAGAGGTTGAAATGATAAATCTGGGAGACGAAGGGGAAGAAAAAATGGTTAAAATCGGAGGTGATTTGTCTTCTGAAATGAAGCAGCAGCTGTATAACCTTCTGGAAGAATTTAAAGATATTTTTGCTTGGTCTTATAAGGATATGCCTGGTCTAGATTTCGAAATTGTACAACATCGATTACCACTCAAACCAGAATGCCATCCGATTAAGCAAAGGTTGAGAAGAATGAAGTCGGAGGTGTCGCTGAAAATAAAAGAAGAGGTTGAAAAGCAATTTAATGCCGGATTCTTAGCTGTGGCGCAATACCCTCAATGGGTAGCTAATGTTGTTCCTGTTCTGAAGAAAGATGGGAAAGTTCGGATGTGTGTAGATTATAGAGACCTAAATAGGGCTAGCCCTAAAGATGATTTTCCACTACCATATATTGACACATTAGTGGACAACACTGCTACATCAACATTATACTCATTCATGGATGGTTTCTCGGGATATAACCAGATCAAGATGGCGCCGGATGATATTGAGAAAACTACTTTCATCACTTTGTGAGGCACATTCTGTTACAAAGTAATGTCATTTAGATTGAAGAATGCTCGGGCAACCTATCAAAGGGCAATGGTGACTCTCTTTCACGATATGATGCATAAAGAAATTGAAGTTTATGTTGATGATATGATAGCTAAATCTGCATCGGAAGAAGAATACCTTGTTAATCTGAAAAAGTTGTTTGAAAGGTTGAGAAAATATAAACTCCGGTTGAATCCGTCTAAATACACTTTTGGGGTGCGATCCAGAAAGCTTCTAGGTTTTATTGTGAGTCAAAGAGGAATAGAAGTTGATCCGGATAAAGTACGTGCTATTCTTGAAATGCCGCATCCATGCATGGAAAAAGAAGTTCGAGGTTTTCTGGGAAGATTGAATTATATTGCCAGATTCATTTTTCAGTTAACCTCCACTTGTGAGCCGATTTTCAAACTATTACGAAAGAATCAAGCGGTAAAATGGAATGAAGACTGTGAGATAGCATTTGATAAGATTAAACAATATTTAAAGAACCTCTAATACTGCGTCCGCCAGTTCCTAGAAGGCCTCTTATTTTCTATTTGACAGTACTAGACGGATCAATGAGTTGTGTCCTGGGACAACAAGATGAAACGGGAAGGAAAGAATATGCCATATATTACTTGAGTAAGAAATTTAATGATTGTGAACAAAGATATTCTACACTAGAAAAAACCTGTTGTGCACTGGCCTGGACAGGAAATCGTTTGAGACAGTATATGCTTAGTTACGCAATTTGGTTAATATCTAAAATGGATCCAATCAAGTATATTTTTGAAAATCCTGCCTTAACTGGAAGGATAGCTCGTTGGCAGATGTTGTTATCAGAATTTGATATTCTATATATCACGCAAAAAGCTATTAAAGGCAGTGCTTTGGCAAAATTTTTGGCTCATCAACCCATGAATGATTATTAACCTATGCAGCCTGAGTTCCCAGATGAAGATATTATGGCCTTGTTTGCCACAGAAGAAGATGAGGATGATGAAAGAAAGTGGGTTTTATTCTTTGACGGAGCCTCCAATGCATTAGGACATGGTATAGGAGCAGTGCTGATTTCCCCAGAAAAACAATATATACCAATGACCGCAAGGTTATGCTTTGAATGCACGAATAACATAGCAGAATATGAAGCATGTGTTATGGGATCCGAGTAGCCATTGAAATGAAAATAGAGCGTTTAAATGTATATGGTGATTCAGCACTGGTGATTCATCAAGTAAAAGGAGAATGGGAAACTCGAGATCACCAATTGATTCCTTATAAAGCATATATCAAGGAATTGATTGAGCACTTTGAACAAATAGAGTTTCATCACATTTTAAGAGATGATAATCAGTTAGCTGATGCTCTATCTACTTTGTCATCCATGTTTGTAGTTAGTCAGGAGGAAGAACTGTCGTTGATTAAAATGCAAAGTTATGAGAATCTGGTATACTGCAATTTTATCGAAGAAGAAGTAGATGGCAAGCCATGGTACTTTGACATAAAGCGATACCTCCAGAATCGAGAATACCCAGATTCAACCTCAGAGAATGATAAAAGAATGTTAAGAAGGTTAGCCTCCAGTTTCATCTTGGATGGTGATGTACTATATAAATAGAATCATGACATGATGCTTCTTTGTTGTGTGGATGCTAAAGAGGCTGAGCTAATACTGCAAGAAATACATGAAGGAACCTTCGGAACTCATATGAATGGTCATTCTATGGCTAGAAAGATTCTCAGAGCTGGATACTTTTGGATGACAATGGAAAATGATTGTTGTAAACATGTGAGAAAGTGTCAGAAATGTCAAATATATGCTGATAAAATTAATGTGTCACCTACTGTATTGAATGTTTTTTCTACGCCATGGCCTTTCTCCATGTGGGATATAGATGTTATCGGAGTTATTGAACCAAAGGCATCAAATGGGCATCGTTTTATACTAGTGGCCATTGACTATTTCACAAAATGGGTTGAAGCTGCTTCGTACTCAAATGTGACCAGAAAGGTCGTGACAAAATTCATAAGGAAAGAGCTGATTTGCAGATACGGAATTCCTGAAAGAATCATCACTGATAATGCCACCAACTTGAACAACGAAATGATGAACGAACTTTGTGAAGAGTTTAAGATTGGCATGAGATGTTGCCATTTGCTCTTCATGGTTATCGGACATCAGTGAGAACATCAACAGGAGCAACTCCTTTCTCATTGGTTTACGGAATAGAGGCAGTACTACCATTTGAGGTCGAAATTCCTTCTCTCAGAGTATTGATGGAGACTAAGTTGGAAGAAGCTGAATGGGTGAAAGCAAGATATGACCAACTCAATCTTATTGAGGAGAAGAGGTTAGTTGTTGTGTGTCATGGACAGTTATACCAAAAAAGAATGAAAAAGGCATTCAATAAGAAAGTTCGCCCGCGAGAATTTCATGAAGGAGATCCGGTAGTTAAAAAGATCATATCTATTCAAAAGGATAATCGCGGTAAATGGATGCCTAATTATGAAGGTCCATATGTGGTAAAGAAAGCTTTCTCAGGAGGCGTATTGATTCTCACAAATATGGATGGGGATGAGTTACCGTTGCTGGTTAATTCTGACACAGTTAAAAAATATTATGCCTAATCTGATTCCATGATTCGAGGAATGTAACTTTTTGTGAACATGAATTTCTTGTACAAAAATGAATTGTATCTGTATATTCTTTTGATGAAATAAAATTTGCTTTGAATTCTCACTTATATATTCTTGTTAAAGTTAAGAGAAAGTATACACCATGGGTTAACTACACGACTTCTCGAATTCTAAAGGATGTAACGAAATAAATAAAAAAGAAAGAAAAGAAGAAAAATTACTCAATAAATCATATTTATGAAATCATTGAATTTATTGAAAAAATTGAAAAAAAAAGAAAAAGGACAAATTTTTGACATGATCTTGAAGCCTGACATGAAAAGAGGGATTAATTGATTATTATCAGACAGAACATGTTTGCCTGAATATGTCTTAAAAACCCCTTTGAGCTTTCTTGCATCCATTTTAAAAAAAGGGATTTGCTTCAATAACTCCCCAGTGTTTCTTATCAAAGCTATGAATAAACATCACACTGGGGCAATTTGTTAGAGTTTTCATCGAAATAAATTCATTTTCAATTTTCTCTTTTCAAAGGCATTCAAAAACAAAAAGGAATAATAAAGAGTTCGCTAAATTGAAAACCCACAAAGGGCAATTTAGACAAAAGATTGGGCAATAAAAAAAAGAAAGAAGAAAAAGATTGAAAAAGACAGGTGTTAGCAGTTATCAAAATCTATTGCAAGAGTTAATCTCTTTGAAAAAATCAAGCAATCAAAGATTCAAAATGATATTTGGCCATGTTTCTTCATCCCGAAACATCAATAAATTCTCCATTGAACCCTCTTTGAGCCTAAAATAAAAATTCTTTCAGAAATACCCTAAACAAGAATCATTAACCATTTGAAACTCAATTCATGGTATATCTCAAAATCTTCCCAAATCAAAAAGAAAAAGGAAAAAGAAAAGAATTCAAAAGGTATAGTGATTTCATCAATCGATGATCTACAAATAATAAATATTTTCAACAAAGAAAAATGACAATGATAAAGATGATCTCAACAGAAACCTGAACTGTTTTTTCACAATATCAAGTTGATGATTGTTGTTATAAAAATAATAAAACCCACAAACATTTTTTGAGCCTTTATACCTATTCTTTCAAAGCCCAGTAACTGCTAGCCACATTACAAGCCATAGAAAGTCCATATTGATTGAAAAATGATTGCTGATGATTTTCATAAAGAATAACCTTGCAATAGGAAGATATGACTGCTGATATGCGTCAAAAGTGAATGAAAAGAAAAAAGAAAGAAAAGAAAATTCATAAATGCCTTTAATAGAGAGGATGACATCAAATGGCTAATTGAGCAAAAGCAAAATTTTGCTAAAGAAATAATAACATTGGGGCAATCCTTTGAATTTTTCCAGCTAATTTTTCTTTCATTCCAGCTTTTTGCCATTCACATTTCAAACACTGGGGCAATACTACTCGATCAAATGTTATTTGAAAAGCAACATTCTTCATATAAGTTGCACTGCTTTAGTGTTTTATCAAAATTCATTTTTCCTCACCTAACCCAACAAAATAAACTACCCTTTTGAACCTAACATTCCATATTTCAAAATCAAAATAAAAAAAAAAAAAAACACTGGGGCAACTTTGTATGTAAAAAAAATGTTCATAGAGTTGCACTCATTTCTTCAAAATTACAGTCCACACATCAAAACTTGGGCACTGCTATAAACAGTTTGAGGTAATGTCATTTGGACTTTCCTCAATTCATAATAAAACCTCATCATCCATTTCTTTTTGTTTAACCACCAATTTAAGCACATATGCAGCAAAATATGTTAAGGAGTGGAATCAATAATTTCCTAATTGCACCTTTCAGGCATTAGGATTTGTTAAATGCTAAAAAAATTTTCAAATAAATATCATCAGATTCAATAAATTCAATGACATCTAAGGAAATATTTGATTTATAGCAGGAGAGAATGATGAAAAGAAAAGAAAAATAAATATGATTAATGTTTTACTTCAAAATATTATGCATTCTCTAGAATTGCATTTCATTCAAACATGCATTCGTACATGCAACAAAGAATAATAAAAAATAAAATAAAAATTCATTGAATCAATTTTCATGCACTCATACATGAATCAAAACATCAAAAATGTTCATGCATTCATACATGTATTCTCATAAAACGATTGATCAAAATTCACTGAAATCAATTTCTCCATAGACAAATGACCCTTTCGGTACAAGTTCTTAGGCGAGATACAGTGATCATCTCGGTACAAGATCCTGTTCTCATGATCTTAAGTTTGACCTACGGGTACGAAGTTAACCTTAGGTTTGCAATGATGATCCGTGATCCTCTCAATACAAGATCCGGTCTCACATTTAGTTTTTTAGCCGTAATGATCCGTGATCCTCTCGATATAAGATCCAATCTCACATTTGGTTTTTCAGCCATAATGATCTGTGATCCTCTCGATACAAGATCCGGTCTCACATTTAGTTTTTCAGTCGTAATGATTCGTGATTTTCTCGATACAAGATCCGGTCTCACATTGTATTTTTCAGCTGTGATGATTCGTAACCCTCTCGTTTTGAAAAGGTCAAGGTTATGACATCATTTTTTTGTTTCCTTTTAAGTTTTAAGTTTCGGAGATTTTTTTATCATGGACAAAATTAGTTATTTCTATCTTTACTTATCTTTTACTCTAAAAGCTTGGAAATTTCAATCTTCAAAGTTATTAAGTAAAAGTTAAGTAAAGAGGGGCAGCTGTCAATGCCCAATTTTGTCTGGGTAAAAATATACCATTATTTTTTATTAGAAATAATTTATTCAATTTTGTAGATGCTTTAAGCATAAAAATAAATAAAATTGTTTTTAAATCAAATTGATTGAAATTTCTTATTAAAATAAAAAAAAAATTTTAAAAAGAGAGAAAGAGAATATGAAATGAGTGAATATTTAAAATTAATTAAAGAATTAAAAATAAAATCAGAATTGCTTGCCACGTGGCAAACTAGGAGTGGAGAGTTTTTGTTCGCTACGTGGCAAGCTAGGAATGGAGAGGATTTGTGAAGGGAATTAATTGGCACATGGGAGAAAGGGAAAAGGAAAATGGAAATTAGTTAGGAGGTGGAGGGAAAAAGGTGGGAAAGAGTGTGTGACTCTCTCTAGAAAGGGGGAACGAAGGCTGAAGCAAAGGAGGAGGATCAAGAGAAATTTTCAGAAATTGAAATGGAGGAGAGCATTTTCGAGAATAGGTGAGCGAGAGACGGGTAGAGAAAATACATTTTGCCTTCAACAGGTATGCATTTAATCTATAACTTCATTGGTTGAGAATTGAAACTGCAACATCTTATTATCATTCTTCATTTTAATATGTTCTACATTTGGTCTGTGTTGTGTGAGTTGATTTTAAATTGTGTTTATAATTGAATTGGAATGAGTTATGTTTGGGTCATTATTGTGTGTAAACGATTTGTTAAATCCGATGTTTGTGAAATATGCCACGCTCGTTGGCAATTTCACTGCCATTTTTGAACCTTCAACGTGCATCCAAAACCATACTACCACCACGAACTGCCACGTTTTAGGCTACTCTTGCTCCCTCTCCACCACACGCTTGTTAGCACCAAGGCTAAGCATGTGATTTGATGAAGTCAATATTGTGAGCACCAAGGCTTAGCATGTGAAGCTGATGAAGACTGACTCATGAAGAATCTGTTGGAACTAATCTGGACCAGAATTGTTCAAGTGAAGACTTTGTGCCAACATGAAGATGGTTGGGTGATTAGGTCTTGGTCCTTAGTTGGATTTGTGTGTTGATGATTGGCTTAGTCCTTAAGTGTTAGTGGCATGGTTCATCACTTATGAGGTGCTAAAAAGATTCACAAATATTTTTACTAAAACTGTTTTTAATAAAAATAACCCAAAATGTTTTTGCTGGAAAAAGGTTTTTCAATCGATTGAATTTCTAAAACAATCGATTGAATGTGACAGTTATTTCTGTTACAACTAAAATACAGTTATTGCTGTTACAACTGAAACCTTTGACAAACTAACGGTCAAATTCAATCGATTGAATGGTTAGTTCAATTAATTGAATTGTGACAGCTAAGCTGTTTTTAAAACTGATTTGGGTATTTAAAGGAATGAGAATCATTACTTTCAGAATCATCAAAAACAAAAACTTTCGAAAAGCTTTCCTTGAGATTTTCTAAGAGAGATATTGCCCTTTTGTGCGATCATCATTTTGGCAAAGCTTTTCAAATCAAGAAACCTTCAAGAACGTGAATCTTTAAAGCATCCTTGAAGTGAGGTTCTTGCTAGTTTGGTTCTGGACCAAAGCTAAGTCTTCTACACCTGATCTTCATTCTTTGTAATCTGTTTTGTGTAGAAGTACTCTGTAATCTTTCCTGATCCTGTTGATCTGTAATCTGTTTGCTATTTTCAATTACTGGGTTTGTAATTGAGTTGGTGCAGTGGGTTTCTGCACTGGTCTCGCATCTGCTGAGGGGTTCAGTAGAGGGTGAGTGTTGCGGGGAGCAGTGTTGCTTGCGGACTGCAAGTGTTGTGGTGCAGTGGGTTTCTGCACTAGTTACACACTAGCTGAGGGTTTCAGTGAGGTGTGGGTTTACTGCTGAGAGCAGTTTGTAACTTGCTGGGAGCAAGGGATTGTAAACTGATCTTGTGATTTTTTAGTGGAAATCTTTGCTAGTACTGGACGTAGCCCTTAAGGAAGGGTGAACCAGGATAAAAATTCTGTGTTCTTGCTTTTCTCCCTACTCTTCTTGATTTCTTTTATTCACTGCTGCCATCACTTAAATTGACTGAATTAAAAACTATTCATACTGTTGTTCATACTCTGAACATCTGTTTTCATAATCAACTATGATTCTGGATTGTGTTTGATTTACTCGATTGTGTTTTAAACATCTTAAATCTGGATTAACACATTTATACACTGTAAACTGTTTTCTGGGTTTAACTGATTTCTAGGTTCATCTCTGATATTTTCCGCTGTGCACAATCGATTGTTTACTGGACAGTCCAGAATTACATAGTCAATTGATTGAATAAAGAACTTTCATTCTCTACTCGAAAAGATTTTGAAAGTTCAATTCCCCCCCCCCCCCTCTTGAACTCGGTCTAAACCTTATTTTACAACTCTACCACCTACCCAGGCCACAACACTACCAGTAACCAAAACAGCAACCACCATACCACTGTACCCTCTAACCTTGCCCATGAACATCTCTTCATCGCACTGCTAGAGACCACCTCCACTTCATCCTCAATCCTAACTTACAACAACCCTCACAAAGCATTATAATCTCCTCCATGAATCCTGACAGCGCTCTTTGGCGTTTTCCATTACACCTCACCTCGACAGCGTCACCCTTCAAGCCACCTTCCTCTCAGACTACGCACCAAGCCTCCTTCTCCTCGCCCTCGTTACTCTTCCCTGCCACCACCGTATTACACTCCTCATCTCCGTCACCATAACCACTCCATGTAGCCAACCAACAATCATGAAATCATTGTGGTAGGTCACTATGTCTTCCCTCCTGCCTGCAAGCACCATCAAGAGCACAAACCGTGAGCAATAAACGCCACCACGCAAGCACCATGCCCCTATGCACCTCTAGATTCCACGTAGCAACCAATCCTAAGGATCCACCACCACTTAACGCTCCACCTCCACAACCTAAAGATTCCTTCAAACCCCTCTGTCGAGCTTCCACACCGCCGGATGCCGCTGCCAATGGTGACGCCACTGGCGGCAACGTTTGCTACCAACGTTGTTTACCTCTAATACCATCAATCTTTCCCGACCATGACTCTGTCATGCTAAAACTCCCTCTATAGCAACTTCTGTTGCCATTCTCATCATCGGTGACGCCTTGCCTTCATCTTCGAACCTCCATAAGTCACTCCAAACCGCATCTACACAACGCCAATCCACGTGCAAGCCCCAACCTCTGCATACGCACCGCCACCGTCGTCACTTCACGCCGCCTCTGCCGTCGACGGACCCATGACCACCTTCCACCGCCGTCGCTATTACCTTGGCCAGCCACATCCTCCCGCGCCTCACAGGGGATTCCCATGGCCCTCCCAAGGCGCCACGTGTGCGCCACTAGGGTTAGTGGGGATGCTCCCTGCACCCCCTGTATTCCAGTCTGCACCTTAACATCCCTCAATCCCCAAATTACCCCTGCCATCAGTTGGGTGGGATTTGCTTTTTGCACCCTCTGTATTCCAATCTGCACCTACATTTCTCTTAGATTCCCAAAACGCTATTTAGTAATGAGTGCATTTCTGATTAATGGGTTTAATTGTTGCACCCTCATATCTTTGGATCTACACCTACTGATATTCTGAATTACAAAACTGCCCTTAATGTCATTTAAAAATCTTTAAGAGTTTAACATAGGGCCATTTCTTTTAAAAAACCTATTTCTCATATTCATATAAAAAAATTTTGTTTTAATAAATTTTAATTAAAATTCCAAATGACCGTTCGCGTCATGCGGGATTCCTTTTTTTTTAAAAAAATAATAATAATAAATAAATATCAATTTTTGATTTAAGTTCTAAATGACCGCACGCGTCATTCGGAATTTAATTTAAAGAGTTTCAATTTTCATTTCGATTATCAAAAGGCCGCACGCGTCTATGATATTCCGAAATGAAATTTAATTTTCAAAATTAATAAAAATATATAAAAAAATTCAAAAGAATAAAAAAATATCAAGTTTCTCAAAACAACTCAGCTATTATTTAGAACTACGTATTTCCTGATTCTTCACCCATTAAGGATGTTGATACGTAGGAGCAAGGTCAATCCTTGTCGAGTCCTTTCATTTAAAAAATTATTATACTTTTTTTTATTGCATTTTAATTATATTTTTTGAAAAATAAACATTTTATAAACCACATTTAATTTTGCTCATTTGATTAAAGGCACTGTCTTAAGACAGGCGTTGTGGGGTGTTAATACCTTCCCCACGCGTAACCGACTCCCGAGCTCATCTTTAGTTTGCAGACTTTTCCTTATTCTTTTCTTGGTTTTCCATAGTTTTTCATAATAAACTATGATGGCGACTCCATCTCTTTCTTTTCATTAATTTTTATTTCTTTTTTCGGATCGTCATACCCGTCGTGATTTAAGGTCACGACACAACCTCAAGCACTACTAAGATTATCCAAGTCCATGCATTGACTTAAGCCATACTAAGATTTCCTCCTCATCAACCTTTCTGAAGATGACGTTATTCCTATGTAACCAAATACTCCAACTAATATCTACCCATATAGTATCCCAAACCTTATTTTCCTTAGCATTTCAAATGTAACAACCCAAAGTGATTAAAATTTTGTTTAATTAGGAAATGTGGTGTTGTACAGATTCCAATCCATGAATAATATATATTCCACACTCTCCTAATAACACTACACGATAGAAAAAGATGACCAACACTTTCCTTCTTCTCTTCGCACAATGTGCATAACATATTACTCAACTACGCACCTCTACTATGTAGGTTATACTTGGTAGGTACCTTATTAAGTAAAACTCTCTAAGCCAACATTGAAGCGGAAGGAATGCTTTAATTTTCCAAAAGGTCTTATACAACGTCTTGTCCTCACCTAACACTCATTCATTCAAAATGTTATATATAGACTTAACAGTACAAACTTGGAAATTGTTGGCTTTCCAAATCCATTCATCGCAACTCTGACTATTTAAAAGATTATTATCTAACTCTAAAAAATTTTGACTAACTAGGTACTCTTCCCACTGAAACCAAATTCTCCTCCACTCCAAATTCCACTCTCAAATACTACCATTCCATCTCCCAACCTGACTCAAAGTAGCTTCTTTATTCAAATTATTAATATAAAGTCTAGGATAAGAATCTTTAAGAACATTTTATTACCCACTTATTATTCCAAAAACTAAATCCTTATATTAGAAAGTAACTTCACAAAGTAAAGGATTAAAAAAAAAATATATCTATGTCTTTTAAAGTTGTTTAGTAGAGAATATTTTATCTAAACACCTAGAAGTTTTTTATCCTTAATGAAAAATGTTTTATATGGAATTAGTCTTTTTTAAAATACACACTCCTTTTTACTTTTTTTTTAATTACCCTACCAATTTTCAAAAATAATATATATTATATTAAAGATTTTTGTAATTTTCTTTCATGCTCTAATTATTCAAAATATCTAAAAATTACCATCTTTTAAAGCAAATTAAAATAAAACTACACTATAAAACATAAGTCTAAATAAAATGGCATTTTAAAACATATTCGAATAAAATTAGTTTTTCTATCATGTTAGTTCAAATAAAATTGCAATCAAAAGCATAATTTAGATTTAGTTTCTTTAGAACATTAGTCTAAATAAATGTGTTTTAATAAAACATAAGTATAAAAAAGACAATAAAGTAGACTACTTCAATTCCTGAAGTCTTCTTAAACATGCTTCCACCATTTCAAAAACTAGAAATGATTCAAATATTGATTTTTCCCTCTTCAACGACCTTGTTTTCACAAATTGATTCTTAGATAAATAAGTCCAAATAATAACAACTAATCATTGATTGTTATTAAAACTGAAAATAATATTGAAAATTTTACGACATTATCAACGTCCTTAACTTTCTAACATTGTATTAATATTTGGTATCAATTTGCCCACTTTTCATTTTGAAAAACTTACCAAAAACTTGAAAAAAAAAATAAGTTCATCAAAAAATTGTAACTTAATAATATGCATCAATTTTATGAATATAGATATTTAACCCAAAATTTCAATTTTATTACATTCCATGTCACTTCATAGCATGCATCTACTTTCAAAATATTTAGATATAATTTCATACCTTCCAAAGCTAGCTAGCTAATTGTTATTCTCTTTACCATCTCTATTTAATAAAACTTAAAACAAATATTTGAGATAAAAATTGTTAAAAAATATTTTACAATTATTTAATATTACAAATTTTAACCTATTAATGGAGTCACTTTCTCATATGCCATCTATAATAAGAAATTTATAATATTTTCAGATATAATAATTTTGTTATCCCAAAATTTATAATATATAATATTTTTTAGATGTGGTTTATATAAATCGTCTAATATTCTATTAAAAAGCAAGACTACATGTTAGATGCCCAAATAATACATCATGTAGTTGTATCACTTAGAGTTAAACTATATAAACATTTCATAAATTCATATAATTTCCTAAGAGTTAGATAATCAAAGACAGTCATTTCCTAAGAGTTAGATAATCAAAGACAGTCAAATGATATATTTCATAAAGGTAGAAACAAAATAATTGTTTATTATTTTATAAAAAAATACCTTTTATACTAGTTACAACAACCATTTGATTTGAGTTTGAAAATGTTTGGGAATCATTTAAAAACAATTATAGAAACATAAGCATTGAGTTAGAAAATTTCTTATGCAAACCCGTCTTCAAGACTATAGACAAGAATAAGGATATTATTGAGTTAAAGCTTTGATCAGGAGCTTATCAGGAATTTGGACTTGTTTGTGCCTCCAAACAAACTTTTGAGCCCAAATTCAAAATTGGAGAAGATTACTCTAGAGATTTTGGAGCTTCAAGATTACAAACCTCTACTTGTAAAAATTGTATGGAGTAGTGTAAAATTTATTTTGGGTCTTATATTTTGGGTCAAGTAAAATAGGATTTTAGGCCTTGTATTTTAGGCCGAATAGTGTAGGTTTTGGGCCTTGAAGCCCATAAGAAAAAGTGATGACCACCTTTGAAAGAATCCTCCAAAAGGGTGTCACCTAGGAAGAATAAGTCTAAGAAGGCACCACATGATACTCTAAGTAGGCGCCACATAAGAACTTCTTCTCCTAACTTCTTTTGCCACTTGTCCACCTTTCATTGGAGAGTATTTGAATCTTGGGCTGCAAGCAACCTTTGTCACATGGCACTTTTCCAATAGAGAAGATCATCTACACTCATGGTTTGCCATTTGTCAAGCTCTTATTAGAGAGTTTTTGAGAAACTTGCAAGACAAGTCATCTTTTAGTCTATAAATAGGAAGTTTATGTAATTGAAAATTTAGCTTTTATTGAATAAGTGTTTTCCAAATTGCCTCTTCTTGTTTTAAGAGCTCTCCTTAGATTGGTTTTCATTTTCAAGATTCAATTCTAGCCTTCTCCTAAGTGTTTTGGCCTAATCTCACACTCAAATCACTTCCATTTCTACTCATCCAAACCTCAAGAATTCTTCAACCTTCTGCTGCATTCCATGATCTCACGTGCAGAAGGCACTTGAAGCATGCAATGAAGATATGAATTGCATCATTTGGTATTTAAAGCTTTGGTCTTGAAGAGATAAGTTCTTCTTCCAATTTTCTTCTTCAAACCATGTTGTATACTGTGTGTTTACATGTGTTCGACTATTTTTTATTGTTTAATATGTTTGTTTTTTATTTTCATCAGTTCAAACACTTTGTTCTACCTTGAACCATCCAAAATTGCATGAACTAGGTGTGTTCAACCACTTGTGTGTTGTTCCGTTTTTACTTTAGTGATATTTCTAAGTTTTGTTCATTTCAATCTGTGAAATCATTTCATTTTTAGGTGTTTTACAATTTATAATATGTTCTTGTCATGCCTTAACTCATGTGTCACTACAACATTTTTCACTTTAGGCAACAGATGAAAAATGTGGCCTAAGGTGAAAAAAATGTGGCATTAACTTTACGCCACAGTTTGGCCACGGTTTTGAAATTGTGGTGTATTCAACCGTGGGCATAGCTCAAAGCCTACAGTTTTTTTCAAAAGTTTGGCCTTAGCCTAATACAATAGGCCATGTATTTTGTCAATGTTTAGGCCACATTTTTTTATCTGTTGCCTTTTCGTCAATGTTTAGGCCACATTTTTCTTATATTGTTGCCTTTTCTGTCAACATTTAGGCCACACCTTTTTTAGCTGTTGTGTTTTTTGTTTAATCCTTCATACCACATTTGTAGTATTTCTAAATAGATTATGAATACATTAAGCCACTAATCCATTGTTAACACTATTATTATAATATAAAAATACTTCAATAGAATTATAGAAGACAATTACATTATTTTTAGTAAATTGTAATTGAAGATAACATTAATAATACTCATAACATTTAAAAATGCAATTAAATGTTCATAATGTATTTCAAAACATAACAACTGAGAATATTAAAAACTATACTCCAACGTTGCGTAACACACTTTGAAAATTACAAAAAAAAATAATATAAGGTATATAACAAAAGTTTTTGATTAATTTCTTCATTTTATATTTTCTTCTCCAAATGAACTTGAACTTCACCCTGCAGGTAAAAACAAAAAAAAAAATCAACAAACTTAGACATGATCTTCTTCCTAATTATGAAAGTTTGTATAAAATATTTCACTATCTTAGATGGTTCCAATGTATACCTCATCATCATCAGGAACATGAGTTTCAACAGAGGAACGTGGAGCAACTGCACTATTTTCATTGCCTAATGGTCGTGACATCATTTCTTCTATATCATTCTCATCCAAATCAGTATTTTGCTTAAGCATGAATTTCATCACTGCCTCAAAACCTTTGAATTTCTTGATTATATCATTTCTTTCAATGACATGTTCTCTTTTTAGAGCATCAATTTCTTGATTTTTCTTCAATGTTGTGGGTGTCATAGTCCTTCCATAACAACAAACTCAATCAGACTTTTCTTTCCCAAACAATGACTCAAATGTTTTTACTCAGATGCACTTGAATTTTCAATTGAACTTTGAAGCTTAGACTATCAAAAACATATCAAAGTTATGAAAAAGTAAAATATATGGAGCTTTCAAACATATTTCATAAGTACAAATAAACTTACAATTGTATCTAGTGTTTCTTCATCAATTGCTTTTCCATTTTTATCAAGACGACCTTGTCAAGTTTTAATAAACATTTTAGCTCTAGTAACTTCTTCTGTATCAAAATTGCTAGCACTCTATTAATAAAAATTAAAAATTAAAAATTAATAGTAAAATATATATTAATGGTATATTATAAATTGAGACATAATCTAATAATATCATACCAATTCGGCTTGAACTCTGGCAAAGTAGATTGTGCCCATACGATACATATACTTTTGCTTAGTCCTATTCATTATGTTCTTTTCACTAATGCTTTGTATTTTGTAGATGAGAACATACATCAATATAAATGTAGTTAACAAAAATCTAGAATGAGGCATTGTTTATCTTTCTTCGCTACCAATATTGTTATAATATTATTTCCTGTCAATACTATTACAAAAATGATAATTATATTACAATATTATTCTACTGGTCCAAAATTGACAATATTGTTATAATATTATTTTCCGTAAAAAAAAGAAATAAAAATAGGTATAAAAAAATGTGGGATGCAAACTAATGTTTAACAAACCATTTTCTAAAAACATTTGTTTCATGCCCAACTACCAATTGCAGGACCTTTGTGTGCTTGAACTTGGAATCATAATTTCTACTATTGACTAGAGAATCATGTTATTATGAACCAGAATATTACTATGAACTAGAAGGATCATACCTTGATAGTATCATTCGTCCGGGGCTTATACATACCTTTGGAATGATTAATTTGTACTCAGCAAATTCAGCTATACCCAATTACTCTTAAGATCATCGCTACAACAGAAAAACAACAAAAAATAGTATCAATAATTTGAGCTAAGTATCTTTCTAAAACAAATGACTCAAGGCCATTAGTTAGTGCATATATTGGATTTTGAAAAAGAAAATGATCAACCTCGATCAATATATAAAATTTAAAATATTTCTTAACAAACCCTATAGAGCCATGATTTTGTTGAACATCCAAGTCCTCTTGTAACTTATTTGAAAACGAATATTGCAATCATCCTTACTTTGCAATTAATGTTTGATTCCAAAATGTTAAACATTATGCACTTATCTATATAAACATTTTGCAGTTTTTTATATGTGGTTATGCCTTTAACAGGGAAAAGTCATATTCATCTTTTAAGTTCGAACAAATATAATTGAATATTAATAATGAACAAATTTCTAACAAACATAATAACTAACCTTGAAACACAAATTTTGATAAAAAAAAAACACAAACCCTAAATTATACAAAAAAAAATCTAATCAAATTCAAAACAAAAACCCTAAATTAGGTGAATAAAAGAAGAGAAATTGAGAATGTGACAAAAATAGTGAGAAAGATCGAGATTGAGAGACTCACCAAAGACGACAAAGAGCTCAATGATGACTGTAGCGAGAAGACGTCAGATGACAAAATGTGGCTGCGATGAGGAAAGGATAGTGGACCGGAGAGTGGGGGAGATGAGATGAAAATATTGAGAGGGTGAGGTAGTGTAGACAGAAGATTTGTAGGGTAGACAGAGGATTTGGCAGCCGGAAGGGTAATTACTTTTAATTTCAATACCTTTATCTTTTTGTTTGTATGAGCAAGAAGTCTTATTTTGTTAAGAGCAGGAAGCCACAATTTTACTTTTAATGTTTTGCTTTTACGAGGGTGAGTAATAGGTTACATTCAGAACATGTGGTTTATACTATAATTATATAGACCACATTTTTTTTTAATTTTAGGGCACACTTTTTTTATGTGGCCTATTTTTTTAATAGGGTAGAGGAGAATATTGTGGCTTAAAATGCCCACAACTCAAAAAGTGTGACCTATAATGAAAATAAACGACACTTGTAAAAGTATGGTCTTTTCTACTTTTAGGCCACATTTATTTGTCTAGGGCCAACAAAAGTGTTGTCTAAAGTGATAAATGTTGTATGTATCCATAAATATCATGAACTTTATGTCTAGAAACTCGTTTATAAGATGTTTTTGAAAATGTTTGTAGTATGTCTACTTTGTGTTTGATAAAATGTTTTATATAAACTAAATTTGTGTTTTAGCTTTGTGTGTTTTTCACTTTTTGTTTTGAGTTCTTTAACTTTTTATTAGATCATCAACAAGTTTCTTAGTGTTAGGTCTCCATTGTGTCTAGTTGTATTGTTCAAATTCGTTGGCCTCTTATAGGTATCAAATTCCTGAATTTGTTTTGTAAACTACACTGGATTGAAAAATTGATTGCGAAAAACATACATATCATTTTCATGTGAATTTTTTTATGTTAACACCTTAAGGTGTTAATAATACACGATTAAAGAATCACATCCAATTTCTAAATACAAAAAAATAAAATAAAAAATCACAAAAACCTGGATGTTAGGTGCTGAAAATATAAGTTTGGGTATTTCAAATTGATTTGTCATCTATTCATTTAAAAGCATATTTTTTTTAACAATTTTGCATTAATAATTAGTTTTTATTCAATAGAAAACATTTTGAAAAATGTATTCATATAAAAAAATAAATTATATAATAAGAACGTTAAACGGTTTTAGATATAATCTAATGTTAAATTATTATTTATTAGTTTTTTTTGTTGATTTCTTATATTAATATCTTAAAATTTACATATCATTGATAATGTTAGACCAAAATACTATGGTATTTTGATTAAGTGTAAATCAAACAAGGTATAAAATTTTCTTTAGCATTAATGAAAATAAGATAGTATGAGTATATTGTCTGTTAGACGGTAAGAAGATCATGTTGACCAAGTAGAGAGATTGACTCTTTAGATTAAAAGATTAAACAATATGTGACCAAGCTCTCACTTTTATGAAGAGTATTCTTGAAGCTTGAGTTTGTATTCTACATAGTCTTCTACATATGTTCTAAGAAGATCCTAGCCAAACAAATAATGTTCAAAATATCTTAGTAAAGCTAAAGTTGTAACACTCACCAACTCTTTTGACATAAGTTATTTTCAACTTTTACCCTCTAGATCTGCGATGTATGTTATAAAAAGTTTTGCTACTGAAGAAGATAAGTACTTCTAATTACTAAAAAGATTGTAAAAAGAAGAGAAGAGAAGAAAAATTAATATTGCATGTGTCAACACCTAATTTTGTCCGGATAAATAAAATTTATTTTCAAGAAAAGAAAAAAAATTAATTAATATATTAAAAATATTAAAAAAATTGATTAATTATTTTTTGAAAAAATTAAAAGTGATAAACAAGGGTTTTAAATAAATATTTAATATATATATATATATATATATATATATATATATATATATAATTTCTCTTTAATGAAATTCAAAATGATTAGTTTAGACTTTTATATTTTTCTATTATTATTAAAAAAAGTTGTAGTTTGAGTCTAATCCTTAGCATTAAAATTAAAATACGAAAATAGAATGACTACTGAATTAAAAAAATGTTTCTCCTTTCTTAAGATGTTAGTTTAGATTTTTTTTCCACTTTTTATTATGTTATTTCATATTCAAAAAATACATAGACCCAACCCAGTAGGATTTGAAAAAAAAAAATGATTATTACTGTTCACACCCCTTTATTATTTCTTTTCATTCACCTCTCTCCCGTTTGGGTCACTAGGCCATCTTTTATTCAAACCCATCTTTTTTTCTTTATTGTCTAATCAAGTTAGAGACTAATTTAGAATCTAATAGTATAATTGGCTAAAATCTTGGTAGTTAATGTTAGATACCAATTATTTTGACTTAAGTGGTCACTGAATCCAATCATTACTTTTATTTTATAGTTATTTAGCAACCAAAACCTTATTCGGTGATTATTTTGGTCACAATTAGCAACCATTTTATTTGGTAGCCAGAAATTGGTCTTTAAATAGTTTTTTTCTTGTAGTGTTAGCCTTCAGACATCAGCAACCACCTTAACCTTCACACACCAAAAGTTGTTGTGCCACCTTTTCTTATTTTTGTTGCAAATTTTCAAATACTAATTTTTTAAATTCAAATCCATAAAAATAAAAAATATCAAGTATTTAAATACTAATTTTTTGAAATTCAAATATATAAAAATAAAAAATATCAATTTTTTCAAAACTTAAAAATACAAAATTGAAAAAATTAAAAAATATAAACACCACAACAAATAATTTTCTATCTAGAGCTATGTGAACCCTGATTTTTCATTATGGATGAAAATACGTTGTAGCAAGTCAATCCTTGTCGGATCCCAAAATAAAAAGAAAATATTTTCTTTGTTTTTACCTGTATTTTTGTTTCTTTTTGGAAAAAAAAAATTGACATTTAAAAAAAAAACATATTCCTTTTACTCATTTGATTAAACATACCATCTTAGGACAAACCTTATAGGTGTACTAATATTTTTCCCACACGTAACTAACTCCAGAACTCTAATTTTGGTTTCGAAGACGATAACCTTATCTTCGATTTTTCCACAGTTTTCTATAATAAACTATGGTGACGACTCTATTTTATTTTTTTAAAAGAAAATTTATCTTTCTTTCGCTATGTCGTTACCTCGGTTGCGATAACATGTCATGCATTTAATGCTTCTTAACGTAAAAGTTGATGATAGCAAAAAAAATGATGAAGAGAGTTCAAAACTACTCAATAACCAAAATAGGTATTTTTTTTTGTGGGCCTATAAGAAGAGAAACTTCAATGAGAATAACAGAGAAGTGAGTCATAATTCTATTAAAATATTTTGCATCCTAAAGCTTTGTAAAAACATAATGTGTGTTCATTTTTGCATACTAGTAGAGAGAGCTTAAACATTGTACATGTTGAAAGATGCAATCAAAAATAGTGGCACCTTCTTAGAAAGGTACTATGAAGAAGTAACAACTGTACAATATGTTGGAATGTTTCTTAAAGACTGAATGTGGCACCTTTCTCACTATTTTCTTAATTCTGTTAAGTTTGTATTTCCCCTGTCCCTTTTTTTGTGGTAGTGGTATTCTGCATAAACAACACTGTACGTTTTGGGGATGGTAAATATTTTGTTTTGAAACGGAGTTTGGGGCAGGTGCTAGATTTGGCATATGGGATAGTATGTCTTTTGTGATGAACATATATAATCTCAATGATTTTGGTATAGAATGCTTATTTTCTGACTTTTTTAAGACTTTTTGTGTAAATAAGTTGAAGTATAAGTTTATTACCTCTATTTTATTTATATTTTTTTATTATCGACAAAAGAAAAACTAGTTGTTCACGAATTGGACGTACCATATTGTAACAAACTAAACAATACAAAAATACTATGTAATACATTGCATGTTTTTTTATATAACTGGGCTAAAGAGAGTGAATTGTTCAAAGGAAACATATCAATAAAAGTTGTTCATTTAATTAAAATCTCAATTTATTATCTCCAATATATTTAATATATCAGATGATACTTGCAGCGATAATTTTTATTTTTAATTATTTGAAAATATTAAACTCATTGATTTTATGTTTTTATAAAATTTTATGCAACAAAATATAACATGAATTTTTACCTACTCCTTTTATTCATTAATTTAACTATAAATAATATTAAAATTAATATATTATATTAATTTAAAGTGGTAAATTTATATAACTAAAATTAATTTTAATATATATATCTATATATATATATATAATAAATTTAAAATATAAAAGTTAAAAAAGATAAAAATTAACAAAGTTGAAGGTCCTACCTTCTAGAAGACGGAATCCAATTTTTAAGAACAAACCACCTACCAAGTTAAAACAAAAGAGTCATAGATTCATAGCACTACATCATCACAAATTTACTCCAATACTTTAACTAAATATATTACACTATATATATATATATATATATATATATATATATATATATATATATATATATATATATATATATAT
>Ga0209489_104063_pt1 | contig 27497 bp, 15 predicted proteins | sample SiratrowhiteBW_FD_187527 | JGI IMG/M metagenome (GOLD analysis project Ga0209489, IMG submission 187527) | Root nodule microbial communities of legume samples collected from California, USA - Siratro white BW (SPAdes) (version 2) | ecosystem: Host-associated > Plants > Roots > Nodule | place... | reverse complement strand
GTTTGTTAGTTTTTTTTTTTTTTTTCTTCTTGCCCTGTGTATAAAAAGGGGGCAATTATTAGTTAGTGTTTTATTTCTGGTTATCTTACATTTTTATATTATTTAGATAAAATATATGATTGTAAGTCTATTTATTTTGGTTAATTACTTTTCCCATCACAAATATATTTGTTTGGAATTTAGGGTGGTTAAATACTTAATCACATCTATTTCTAACAATCATGGGTTAAATACCAAGTTGCACAAAAGTTTTCACCAGAGAGTGCAGAGACCATATCATTATTCTCATCTCACTCACGTACGTTTGTGACGGTAGAGAGACCTCACGCACAGTAAACCTCAAGTAGAGTACACCTCATGCACAGGAAAGGTACCTCTGTTATTCGTTTCACACCTTACATCATCCTAAGGTAAGGCTTTTGATTGCTGAAGGTTTCGTGTAAAGGTATTGACCATCTAATCATATGAGTGCTTTAATCTCTAAATAATTTTGATGAAAAGGACTGAATGTTAGTAAATCTAATCAAAATTAATTATAGTTAATTTTAAATGAGATGAGAACGTGCGGGTATATGTAAATTTAATCCAAATTAATTATAATTAATTTTAAATGAGATGAAAACGTGTGAGTGTATATAGATTTAATTAAAATTAATTATAGTTATTTTTAAATAAGACGGACTTACAAATATATATTTAACATGAAATCAGAAAAGGAATGGTTCCCCTCCCACACAATTTCAGTATTACTAAAATTGTACAAAGACGACACAATTTATACATAATAATTAGACTAATGTTCTGTGTACACACGTATGAGACACTAATTTACTATTAATTAATATTAAGTAAAATCATGTAGGGAAAACACTATTTCACTATTAAGTGACGGATATTCTCTTCTCATAATTTAACTCTTTAGTAATTAAAATCATATAATAAGAATATAATTTCTTGATCATAAAGTGTCACCTATTCAAATTTATCCATGATAGAAATTGATTTTTTTTTACCTAATAAGTAACTATCGTAACAAAATTACATTAATTTAAGAAATTTTCTATAAATTTATTTATACCCAAAATAAAAAAAAGGAAGAATCTTTAGTGATGATATAGATATGATTATAAACTATATATTCAAAAGATTTTAATATTTTATACATAATGTAATAAAATTATATATTTTTTATTATTTTTAATTTTAATTCTTATATTTTTAGTAAATCAGTTTCATATAATAATATATTAAATTTTAAAAATAAATGGCATGTTTGCACTGGTAAAGTACTAGTTATACATTCAAAAGATTCTTCTCATTTGTAGCGAAACGACAAAACGGCATGTCGTGCAAAAGAACAGATGAGACGAACAAGCAAAAGGTTGGTGGTGGATTGAGAGGGTGCGGTGTTGGTTGAATATGTGGAAAGTTGGTGGATGATACTTCACCCTCCACATAGCGACTCCGACAGAGAATAGCCAATGGCCCCAAGATTCCCTCGCGTTATGGGATTGGCCAAAATGTGCAGCAATAGGAACATCTCCTTCAAATCTCTGGATCCCCCTTCTTCCCTCACCCATGGAATCCACGTCTTTCATTGCCCTGTAACCAACATTTTTTTTGTCTTTTTAGGTTATGCTTTGGTTCGTCAATTGTTGACTGTGTTATTAATCGAAATTGGTTTTGTGAATAGGACGCGGTTGGAATTGTTGCCAAGCTATCGGATTGTATCGCTTCTAGAGGGGGAAACATTCTAGCTGCTGATGTTTTTGTTCCGGAAAATAAACAAGTCTTCTACTCCAGAAGGTACGTTCCTTCTCTTATTGCCTTGCTGATAGATATCTTAACCTTGTCTCGAAAAAGATTGCTTTTGAAGGAACACACCTGTATAAAACCAAAGAAAATTATCACCGATTCTGTCCTGTGAGTTGACTATGATTTGCATGCAGTGATTTTCATTGGCTCAACTCAAACATAATTCAATAGTCATTGTCTCTAATCGAAATCAGATATTTTGCCAATTTTGGACATTGATAATTTTAGATGAAAGGAATGGTTACTAGGACGAACTGCCAATTTGGTTAGAGAACAACACTAAAAGCATCTAAGGTTTATCCTTACCAATTTTATTTTTATGTTTAAGCTTTTAGGGTAATAGGAATCTCTCTCTCTTGCCAAGTGCTAACACTGACTCTGCTTACTATCGAAAATTTTCCAATCTTATTTCACTTATGTGTATGAAGGAATGTTTTAGCCTTCTACCTTAGGAAAATTCTTAACAAATACTCATACCATGTGTGTATGCTTTGTCATGTACTGATGTCCAGTTTTTAGTGCTTGAGCTCCATAACCCAATGCATGCTAAAAAGCATTAGAACTGTAGTGTTTGGATGGATGGCTGGAAGGAAATGGGTATATGGAAACAATACAATGATTGCAGCTTCAATAACTTGTGGTAATTATTGCAGTGATTTTGTTTTTGATCCTGTTAAATGGCCACGTGTGCAAATGGAGGAGGACTTCCTGAAGCTTTCACAAACATTCAATGCAATAAGATCCGTTGTAAGAGTGCCAGCCCTGGATCCTAAATATAAAATAGCAGCTCTGGCATCAAAGCAGGTTCGCATTATCACTTTTGTCATTTTTTTTCCTTCAGTTTTCAAAAGAGATCTATACAATGGTGGATATCAATATATTTTGAAGATATTTTTATTTTTCTGCAGGACCACTGTCTGGTTGACTTATTACATGGATGGCAAGACGGAAGACTTCCGGTAGATATCACTTGTGTAATAAGGTGAAATTTCAGTAATTACACCACTACATTGATTTATATGTTTCTTTGTCTTATATTTTTATTTATTTATTGTCTTCTCTGATGCATTCACCAGTAACCATTATAGAGGTTCAAACACCCATGTGATTCGTTTTCTTGAAAGGCATAATATTCCTTATCATTATTTATGCACAACGAATGAAAATAAAAGAGAAGGGGAGATGTTGCAGCTGGTTCAGAATACTGATTTTTTAGTACTTGCGAGATATATGCAGGTAAATAATTGTATTCAATTCTTGTTCTCAGCGTATCTATTATATTTGTAATATTTAAAAGAGATTTTGATAATTGGACTCATTCTTGAAATTTGGGTTCTTCTGGAAGAACTGGCTCTTCTCTGCGTCTGCTTGTTATGAAAATCTGAGAGTAGTTTATAATTATCTTGGATTGTAAATCAATGTTCATATTTGATAGTATTGAACTATTAATACTTACAGCATTGATTTATATGCAAAGATATTATCTGGAAACTTTTTAAGGAGCTACGGGAACGATATAATTAACATTCACCATGGCCTGTTGCCATCGTTCAAAGGTGGCAGTCCATCTAGACAGGTTGGTCTTCCTGCACTTTTATAGGTTAAACTGTTATCACTTTTAACCATTTTTTATGCTCTTTATAGTTTCTTTCTTCATTTGTATCCATGTTTAATATGCTAGATTGTTTTGGCAGGCCTTTGAGGCAGGTGTTAAATTAATTGGTGCAACAAGTCACTTTGTGACTGAAGAACTTGATGCTGGACCCATAATTGAACAAATGGTGAACATACAATCTTTCATACTTGTTTTACCGATGTTCGCATTGCCTTGCTTCCTTTGTAATTATATTTGAATACTAATGTTGATCTGAATTGACATGGGTGACAACAAACATTAGCATCCTTAGTGCCATTTATTTATTGTGTTTTTTTATTACACTTTGTGCTTGGAGACTTGTCATTACGCAGTTGCATTATTTCTGGATCTGCTTTCTGAAATTCTGATCCACCATCCATGAGACCCTAGTCTCGAGCCTCTTAGAGTTAGATGAGACGATAACATAGAGTGAACAAAATGCAGGTGCAATTAGCATGATATATGTGCCATTAATAAGGGTGATCAAATTGCAAGGCTATTTTCAGTTACCATGCAAGATTTTGTGTTTTTTGAGGGTGAATTTCCTCTTAGATTTTAATCAACATTTCTGTTGTTTTCTTGTGTTCTAAAATAAACTTGAGCATCCACACTTTTGAAGGTGGGTCCAATTTGTGGTTAGTTATTCCAATTTGAATGCAGTAAAAGAACGGAACTAATGGTGGGAAACTATTGCATCAATGGTTGACGTCTGTCCAAATCTTGATAAATTTTTATAATACTATTACAATGCTCTAGATTACATGTGCTGTGTTAAGATTCGTTAGCACCCCTCCCATAGATAAAATAGAAATCGAAACCGCTGCAGAAGAATGTAAGCAGCATGAAATTCTTTAGGTTTCTGTTTCAGTTACATTACGGGCCAAATTTCCCAGATACATTTGAGTCTTATTTTTTCACTGTAACTATTTTGCTGTGTCATCTGCCAGACTGTAAATCAAGCGTACTTTAACTGCGCACAAGTATAGTATAACATATACTTAATGCACAGCCTCAAGTATGGGTCGATACTATTTATCTGTGGGTAAAATGGTTTAATTTCATTTGCAGGTCGAGAGGGTTTCCCATAGAGATAACTTGCAGAGCTTTGTGCAGAAATCAGAAAACCTAGAGAAGCAATGCCTTTCCAAGGCTATCAGATCTTATTGTGAACTTCGAGTGTTACCTTATGAAGAAAAGAAGACTGTTGTGTTTTAAAGAAAACAGCAAATAACCAAAATATAGTGCGCACCAAAATTGGGGGTGCTTTTGTATTTCTAAACAATCATTTACTTGGAAAGTTCAATTATTTCCCACTTTAGTTGTACAATATGAGCTTAAGAAGAAGATTGAGCTCGATTTTTTGGGTCCTTGTAGCATTGCTAAATAGCTTTCATTTTCAACCATTACACAGTGACGTGCATAATTGAGGGAAACACAGGAAAATACTTTGATTGGCCCCTATTTTATTGTAAATGTTATTCACTTTGAGGAAAATCATAATTCATTTCATTATGTTGAGTATGGATACTTTCAGGAAAAGTATGTTTTTGTAAAAGGAAGGAAAAATTTGTAAGGACAAAGTAACTTTCAAGATTTAAAATAAGGAACTTAGGATCAATTAGCCCTTCAAAAACATTTAATAAATTCAATTTTTTGTTTACAGAATGATAAATAAAGAAAATCTGAATTGATTTTGTTTTTCAGAAAGTTAGATATTATCTGTTTTTGGGCTGCTAACCTAGCCTCTTCAAAGCCCAACAATAAATCTGATCCATTAACGTCTCGCAAGAGGGCAACACCATAGACAAATTCTTCCTGCACCCTAATAGCTGCTTCCTGCACCCTAATAAAAGTTTTTAATTCTAATTTTGCCCTTTACAAATCCGGTTCTCAATTTGATTTCGTAATGACAACCGGATGACACCCTCATCCGGTTGTCATATTTAAAATATTTGACATTCGGATGACCAGTCCATCCGGTTCTCAATTTGATTTTGTTATGAGAACCGGATGACACCCTCATCCGGTTGTCAAATTTTTTAAATATGACAACCGGATGAGGGTGTCATCCGGTTCTCATAACAAAATCAAATTGAGAATCGGATGATGCGTATCCGGTTCTCATGCCTGAAATTGGAGAACTTCTCCCTTCGCCGTCGACAATGCACCAAATCTCAAATTAACTACTCTAATTAATAATTGAACTTACTAATTGCTAATAAATGGTATAAATTATTTACTTGAACGATTGAAGAAAACAAATCGAAGAATGGAGCAATCGGGATGAAGACGATGTTAACCGGACGAAGAAAAATCTGAACCGGATGAGAAGCAGGAGGTAATGTTTGCGTGATACAGAAAGCTCACGTTGAACGTCAAAGGTTGAATGGCGGCAGCTTCTTGGCGGCGGGATGCACTTAGGGTTCACAATGGGGAATGAAGAAACTGACCCGGATGAAGATATTAGGGTGCATATAGGGTGAAGGGTAATTTCGTATTTTGTACTGCATTAATTAAGGGCAAAATTGGCATCTAAAAACTTTTATTAGGGTGCAGGAAGCACCTGTTAGGGTGCAGGAAGAACCCGTCAACACCATATGAATTCTATCCTACACCCTATTAATTTTGCATTAATTTCTAGAAAATATTTCCTGTAAAATTTAAATTCCAAAAAACATTTTCTAGAAAAAAGTTTCAGAATTCTAAATCTGAAAGTTATTATATTATACATAGAAGTACATTTTAGTCATTTTGTTCCGTGAAAGGATGCAGATCAAAAAAATTATATGGTGGAGGAAGCAATTGCCTCACAAGAGTCCGTTAGTCCAGCATGTCAAAGGCTTTTGCTCCTTGCACACCCGATAATTACTCGATGCACATCCCATATTTTTTAAAATGACCATCCGATCATTTATGCTATATTTCAATGATGACTTCGGGATCCAAGAATCTTTCAGAACAAGATTTATAGAACACGGTTTCTAGGACAAAGTTTCCAAAATAAGATTACTGCAATAAGTTTTTTGGAACATACGAAATGTTTTCTAGAGGAAGCTTGTCCAAAATAAACTTTTTGTAACAAGTTTCTTAGAATACATGAAATGATTTCTGACCTAAGATTTCTAGGACAAACTTTATCAAATCGTACATAAAAAATCTTTCCTTTCTGGATTGAGCAACTTGAAAATATTACAAATTGAGCAATCCATAAGTTTTTTTGAATTAGACAATACGAAAGGGAAAAATACTACGGTTTGCTATATAATCTCCACGAAACCTAACAAATTTAAAGTTTTGCTATATAATCTCCACCAAACATAACAAACCCAACATTTGTTATCTCTCTTTCTTTGTTCCCACCGTCTCTGCAATCTCCCTCCAGACTTTCAGCGACACCCCTGCTAATGTTGTTATCATTATCGTGAGACTCAGCAGCAAGGGTATAGTAGCAGTATGGGTACGACAGAGATGCATCAGAGAAGAGGAAGATATTGTGGTGACAATGGCTTTAGCAGCAACAACATGGTGCAATAAGGGAGAGTATTTTAGTTATTTTTTTTTACATGGAGGTGTAGGTTGTAATCATGGGGTGAACGAGTTTCATCCACTCACCCATGAAAGTGTTATTTTTAAGAGAATACCCGTCAAAGTTTCACGTTGAGTAATATGAGAAAGGAAAAAAAAATAAGAAACTATTATAAGGATGGAGAGTTGATTTGAGTGCTATAATCAAAATTCAATAAGTTTTTTGGGTGTACAGTAGATTTGGGTAATTCTTTATCATGACAGTTTGCAATTTTAACCTTGTAAACCTGGCATAAGAGGATTTGCTATTTCATCATTGTAAAAATTTTATGAGAAGGTTTGCAATTTTTTGTTTTAAATTACATGAGAGTGTTTGAATTTTTTTTTTTCTAACAGAACGTGTTAAGTAATAAAATATTTTTGTTGTGTATGTTTGTGGACATATGCCTTGAGGTGTCAAACCATATTAAAATTGATTATGTGTTATTATTTATTTTTATGTGAGTGTGTTTTTGTTACAATTAATTACTTTTTAGTATGTGATTTCGTGGTATTGAGGTTTTAGCTGTTGGGAATATCGGAACATCTAAGGGGGCAATACCGAGAAAATTTCACGGGAAAACTAAACCAAAACTCACATAAATGAATATACCATCTTTAACCTAAAACATTAAGACATTGAGTTTCTGGGTCTTCTTTCTTATATATTGTTCAGTTTTTTCATTTCTACCCAATGTTGGACTTAGACTCATACTTGAATACCTAACATTAGCTCTACAAAAGAACTTCTGGAGTTTGTTGGAAAGTAAGTTTGTAGCAACAACTCTAACAAATCGATTGATGAAGAAAAACAAACCTATTCTCATTAAAGATGAAAGAATGAGGTAACATGATCATAAATAAATTTATTGAGCTAGTATTTATAAATTGATGAATGTAGAAAAGAAGAGTATTAAAGATGAAGAATAATCATTAGGAGTGTAAGCCACTAGTGCAGTCAAAGCTAGTTAGAAGAGTGTATTTCAACTAGATGAAGTGATAATGCAGTCAAAGTTAGTTAGAAGAGTGTATTCCAACTAGATGAAGTGATAAGATCTTTGAAAGAGAGTCAACAAATAATGAGTGGTGATAAAAGCTCGAAAAATAGTCAAATGTTAATAGCTAAAGGTGAGAGAGGGAAGAAGAAGTATGTTTATCGAGAAGATAAAAATTTCAACCACGAGATGAGTATTATTCTTGTGAAGAGTATGGTCACACACACAATTTAGAGTAGTTATACTTTGACAACGACACGTGGCACACACCTACTTTACAACCTTATGTGGCACTGATGTGGCCAAGATAAATATCGTGTAAAAGACATTCCAGCGTGGCACTGAGAGTCATTTTTAGGGTTTACATGTTTGGGGTTTTATCTAGAATGTTGTCCAGCATATTCCATCAAGGGTTGAGAAGTAGTGAGTTTGAATCTCAAATCTCTTGAATCTCGCCACTGCTATCGCCACCACCGTCGATGGTCTCCCACCGTCGCTCACCACCGCAACCACTGTCACAAGAAATCTTCCTTATGCAAATGGGTGCACTGGACTCCTATCACCTTTTAAATTTTAAATTTAGATACTTAAAACCTAATTATACCCTTTCATAACAAAATACCCTAAATGTCCTTAAAAAAAAAGTCTCATTTTATCCTTATCCACGTGTACAATTATACCACGTCAGCAGTTGGTATCTGGTTGTATGCCAGCTGTGGTTGTCAAAGCAAAGTTTTCCTATAATTTAAAGAAGATTTGAGATGGATAAAGAAAAATATGTTTAAATTTAAGAGTGATTCTTTAAATATATAATAAGTGATAAAGACAATCTTTTAACATGTGAGCCTTCTCATGAATGGATCATATATTGTTTTCAAATTAATATTTATTAAAGTCTTACATGGAGTAATATAAAGAAAAAAAATAAAAAACTAATAACTTTATAAATGAAAAGTTAATTTAAGTATTCCATAACAATTTAATAAGTTTTTAAGTATTTATATAAAAAAATGAATTGTAATTTTTTATTCTTGTAGATATTAAGTATTTTCATGAAAATGTTTACAATTTTATTATAATAGAAGTTGTATGAAATTTTTTTCAATTTTATTTCTTTAAAAATTGCATGAGAGTCTATAATTTTCTCGTGTTTGTCTATATAGATTTTAAAGTGCTCCACCACAATAAAATTGATTGTGTATTTTCCAGTACCTTCGTGTGAACGTGATTGTTATTTTTTATTAAATGACTCCAAAACGAAAGTGTCATCGCAACTTGGACTGCTTCTTCCTGCACCTCCACACCTTCAAGTCTTTCTTTAGACACCTCCAAAATTTTTAAAATTGTCGAAATTATCCTTAAAATAATAGTGTAGAGACGAAAATGCTACTGCACCTCCAATTTCGGAAATTATTATTTCGGAATAAAGTGTTCTGTAACTCAAAAAACCTGTTCTGAAACTATATATTAACTTGTAGAACAGGTTACTCTAAAACAAGGTTTTTGAACGTTCTAAAATAATAATACAATAGAAATCTATTCCAAAACAGTTAATTTCAAAATACTGGGTTAGGAATGTCCAGTTTCGGAACTCAACCAATCAATTTCAAAATAAATTGTTTCGTAATACATTCTCATTCCAAATTTATTTTAAAATAATTCGTTTCGGAACACTCATATTGATTTACAAAATACTCACTTCCAGAACTTAATCAACGTATTTTGAAATAAGTTGTTTCTTAACACATTCCCATCTAAATACACATTCTGAAATTGAAAGACAGGAAGGGTAATGTTGAAATTTTTGAAAACTTTGGAGGTGGAGGCTTGGAGTTAGGAAGAAGCAGTCTTCAACTTGTAAGCACTTCCTTCTTAGCTTGCACACCGCATCAAACGAACCAAATGAAATAAATTGGGCATCTATTAACATAATTTGAGATCACTGCCACCACACCTACCATTATGTTCATTTTACACTTTTCTTTTATGATATACGTTAACTATTAGGTAATCAACTACAATGAAGCAGTACGAAAATAGCAATTATGTCTCCAATGTGGGATAAAATATATTTTATTTCTACCCTATAAGAGAATTAATCTCAAACATGAAAATATTTTGGTCGGCACAAAAAAAATATTAATCTTCTTTTATTATAAAAATTGTATTATCTTACTCAGGATATATAGTTTCTCAAGTCCCCTTTAAGGTTTTTTTTCCCTTCCATTTTCAAAGGTTTTTTACAACCAACTTGTACCCATAACGATTTCACATAAAAAAAAATATATTACAGCCTTGATTTCTACCAATATCTTTTTGAAGTGTCATTCCAATCCTTTTCTTTACACCTCTACATTTCTTGAAAACTTAGGTGACTTCATACACTACTTTTGATTTCAAAAAAATAAAAGGTCTTCTCAATTATTTTTCAACACTTATAATTTTCTCTACCAGTCACGTGTCGCTGTTAATACTTAAAAGATCAAGTGAAAGTTTTGTTGTCTCAACAGAGTTAACTCGACGAAGTAGACACCCAATTCCATCAACCCATTTTTGCTTGTGGAATTTACTCTCACACTTAAACTCTAGAAGACCTTGTGCAGTTTTGAGCCCAAAGTAGAACTCTTCTGAGCTTTTCCTTTCTTTTCTGTATGGCCATGCCCCATCTTTGTCACAAATTCCATAAACCACACCTATTATAATAATGCATGCAATGAAAGTTAGACTACCAAACTCCAAAAACACAGACAACTGGGGAAAATAATTTTCTTTTGTCCAAATGGAATTAAAAAAAATAAAGGAATTTAATAATGCCAATAGATGTTTGGACAAAGGTGGTGGTGTGCATTTGTTTAGAGTTTTTAATTAATGCTTACATTTATTCTTTTTGGAGAAGGCCCCTCCAACGTGCTTGCTTTTGATCTTGATTTTGACCTGAAGGAAAAGAATTAAAAATTCCGTCCTCATTATCACTATTGTTCTGAAAACCTCATCACATGAATATTTGTTTAAGCTCGAATTTTGATTTGGTATACCTGACACTTCTTGTTGATGTAGACAGAAACATGCTTCCATCGTAACACACCTGAAAAAGTTAATCAAAGCAGCCTTAAAAGTAGTAATAAGCAAATTCCTATTATTTATTGGTCATGTATATGTTTGTACTTTTAGCTCTATACAATTAGAACTTGACTATAATGTGCTTGTTGTAATCACCTTTTGGTTTGAGCTGCAACAAATCTCCCACACATGGAGGATGATGTTCACACATTTGACCATCAAAAGCTTGAAACCAGTGAGATTGTGGTAGAAGTACTCTATCATAGGGACTTATAGATGCATTCCTCTTTGCTTCGTTTGGCAATCTTGCTCTTAGAGCTGCTTCTCCTCTCAAAGCTTATTTTGCAAAGAAAAAAAAAAGCAAGTCATGAATGATTAACTGCTCCTACAACTCTCAAAAATCACTCTCCAAAATTGGTAAGAATAAAGATGCACACCCCAATTTTGGAGTGGTTCAGAGACTGTCAATATTTTCACATACTCAAAAATCAGAACCTTTGGATAAACACTGGAAGACTAGATAGAAAGGAAAAGAAGAATAAGAGCAAGTGAAAAAGAAGAGATATGATGGTTTTCCCACTAAAATCTCTCATAAGGGTGGTCAAATTTAACAAGAAAATTACTTTTTCAAAATAAGTTTAAACCGAATACAGATAAAGCAAATACCTGTTGCAGCTGCTGCTGTAAGAGTCATAAGATCACCAGGGGTTTGAATATCAACAGCAGATTTTACTATAGAAGCCACATGATCATGATCAGCTCCGGCTAGTTCAGCCATTTCAATGCAATGTGATGCCATGAGTTGTGTGGCTGAAGCCAGAGCAAGGTTCAACTTCGAGTGATTGCCACTAGAGTTCTCTGCTGCAGCAACAGCAGCCAAGGCCGACGCTAACCCAGCAATGGACACAGCAGAATGCAAACGTGCATTTTCTAACCGTGCCCGATCTTTCTTCTTTACAGTAATATTAGTATTCCCATGCTGCCTGTGATGAAACCATTTTCCTATGGTTCCCATCTTTCTAGGAGAAGGTATGATCTTAGCTGTCTACAAAAGTAAGAGAAGAAAAATTAGAGCTTGCAAATTGGGCACAGCATGATGAAGAGGCATGACTTACTGGTAATTGAGGTGGGAAAATAGGTTCTGGGAAGGTGGCTTGATTCTTGGCATAGAAAGTGTGCTTCTGTTTTTCCAAAAGAGCCTTTGAAATTTCTGCAGCAGAGAGACTCCATGACCTGGATAAGAACTCCATTGGCTCATGTGGGGTAGGTGGCTGAGGTATGGACGGTAACGCTGGGACCAGTTTGAGTTCATCATTTTCTTGCACATCCTCTAATTCTAACCCATGCCATGAACCAATTTTGCCAGGTGGAAAATAACAACCATCCATTTTAGTTTCTACTTTCTACGAATCTACCTTTAGTACTACTGAATGTCCAACTCAAGAACTTGGATTATATTGGCAGATAACTAACTAACACACGACCCAAAAAGCACATAGAAGAAGGTTAGTTCGAGTTGTGAGAGAGCTGAAAAAGGTAAAGGTAAAAGTTTGGTTAGTCGCTTGTGGAAACGACCGCTGTTTCAGACTTTCAGAGTTTGTGCAAACAGCAGCAGATAAGTACTTCACCAAAATCCTGCAAACCGTGCCTGATGTTCCAAACCCGTCACTGAATTGATCAAGGAAAAGAAGAAACGATACATAAAAGGCCACAACCACAACAAAACATCCTTGTAAACATCAAACTTTGGAAGACACAACAGAAAAGAAAAAAACCCACTGACAAAACCAGTTAAGTCCCTTAGATACTGCAAAAGGCTGAACCCAGAATATATAATAATCCGATTTCTGAAACTAAATTTAAAAACAAGTACCCGCTTTGCAGAGCTTGCAACTTTAACAGCAGCTTTTGAGTTTTGACCAAGCATTTGCGACCGTGTTGAAGTGGGCTTAGAAGCAACGAGACAAAATAGATTACATGAACACTAATCAAAGTCTTGTGCTTTGCACCACCATGAATTCAGGTTGAAGGTGATTAAAGAATCGGGGACAAGCCGGTATTCACGAAGCTCAAAAACAAAGCATACTATAAATTTAACAAGACATATTCCCGAATAAGCGGGCATTGGTTCGTAGGAGTCATGCACAACCCTGTTGTGAATGAGAGACACATTTTGATTGGTATTATTATTATTATTATTATTATTTTAAAGCATGGTCACATAAGATTTGGTGGTAGAAGGAATATTAAGATGTGTCACGAACTACGAGCGTTGTTGAAAATAGGAATAAAGTGGGTGCAGTGCAGGAGCAGAGTCTATGAATATGATGATACTGCATGGACCTTAGACTAGACGGCGGTGGGTGGGGCGTGACTATAAGCTTCTCATCAAATTATTTTCAATAATATGATATGTCCACATTTCTATTTTTAGATTATTCCCACACCTTATCTTTCACTCTATAAATATTTCATTTCATTATTACTTTCAAATTATTAAGGTAAGGAAGCAGTGTACAAAATAAATAAAGAAAGAAACACGGAAAAATTTTAATTAGGTCACTGCACAATTTTTTAATCTTCTACCAGATATTTAATTTTCCACAAGCACATCTTAGGCCATGAATGAGGGAACAAGTTCTTTCCAGAAGACTATGGGTTTGGTGGTCCACCCCGGACCATATGTTGTAATCTTTAGATTAATCTCATTTTCAAAAATTATACTTATTTCATTTTGTACTATTTTACTCTTTCAACTCTCTCTACTTGGATGTGTGATGTTTTTCATTTTCATATTAGCATTTTATGTATGAACGTGTCTAATGATTGTTGAAAATTTTGACTAATAAGATGCTTTCTTTTAATTATGATATTTTTTTATTTATAAAATTAAAACACGGTGAGATTCTATTTAAGTAACTTGAGCTTAGTTCTACCGGACTAATGTCATATTCACAATAAATAAAAATTAAACTCTTTAAATTTCTCTAACCATTGAACTTTGGTAAGTTATAAACAATGTAGATAAAAGACATAAAATATGAAGAGTCTAAAGAAAACAAGAGATAGGAAGAAAATAAAAATAAACATAATTTCTTTCACATAAAATATATACGATTCAAAATTCCTTTTTTTATAAGATTTTATTGAGTTATATTATGTTTTAAAACTCTATCTCTCTTTCAAAGATATTTCAGTAGATTAATGGAGAAATGTATATTTAAGATGGTGTTAGCCTCAACTCCTAAGGACTACTATATATATAATAGTTCTATATAATTTAAAAATTGAGTTCAAGATCGTTTCAAATACAACTTTCTTCATTAATCTATCAAATTGTTATTTTAACCGACTTAAGATCGGAATACGTTCTCTTATGTAGAGATAAGAAAAGACAATTTTTTTTTTCTTTCTATTTTGCAGTTCCAAAATTTACATCTATGAATTACTAATTTGTAGTTTCCTAACCAAATTTGAGACCATTTCAATTCACATACTTATAGTGATAAAGATTAGATTTTATCAATGTTTATAAATTTATTCAGCAGTTATTGATACCAAATGTGCACCCTCAAAGCAGGTACATATTCCATTAAAAATGATTGTACTAACGCATGAGTGATATATGTTTGTGTTGGCAACTGTTATGCATATATATGGTTGGGAAAAGCCACCAAGAATCGGTCGAGTTAGGGTATGTTGCAGAAAGAGGAGTTAGGCAGCCATATAATTGATCATGTGAGAGAGTCTTTGTATTGGGAACAGATACAAAAAATTGAAAATAAGGAACCATATATATCGCATCCGTCCATAAACTTCAAGCTCATCATCTCAGGACATCCCACTTTCCATTTCTGACACAACCAAAAAGCAGTAGCTGTCCCATATTTTGTGTAGTGCCAATGTGATGCATGAATTATCCAAGCAGACTAAGGAATTGGCCATGATTTGACGCATGCATGTATGGATCTAATATTACAAAATATACTCATCTGCTGCAAAACTTTCCATCTTCTCCCTGCTTCCATGTAAATAAATCAATCTTGGAAGATCCATGTCAGCTCGATCAAATTACTGATTTGATTTTCAATGCATCAACTCACCTTTTTCTTTCAACCAAATCACAATTGGTGGATGTATATAGTTTTAATGAGAGAGTTATGGACGAAATTTTTTCATAAATTTATTGAATTAAGATTTTAGATTAAAAATAATGTTAATCTCTTAAGTGAATCTGATTTTATATTTTAGCATTGTAAAATCTCTCTGATGGTTTTTTTCTTTAAAGATCTAATATTTATATGATAATTCTGATTATTTCTCTTAGTAACAAGTTGAGTTAAGTATATCTTCTGAACATAATGTAAATAAGGGTTATCAGTACGTTATTTCTTATTAGAAATTATTTTTTCAACTACTCAAACTTATTAAGATTTTAGTTTGAAGATAATCTTAATTCTTAGTGTAGATTAACTGAAATATCATATGAAAATTATATAGTTTCTAATAAAGATTATGAGAAGAATTTGAGAGATCCTTAATGTTCTTTTCTATGTATATTTTTACTTATTAAAAAGAATTTTATTAATAAAAATTTTAAATTTAAAACTACATCAAGTTAAAATATTTTGAGCTTTTCTTTTATCTAATTGGTAATAGATTATATTTTAAACTGGTCAAAAGCGTCTAAAAAATGAATATAATAAATAAATTATAATATAAACTCAACTTTAAAAATTTAACTTACATGTTGATTTCAATGTGATTTTTTATGTATATTTTAATATTATATTATAAATCTTAATTATATGCAATATAATTTTTTAATATAAATAACATGGAAACACTACAAATAATATAAAAAATTTTATAAATAAATAAAGAGTTATAGAAAGAAGAACACGTTATAAAAAGAAAAACAAGTCATACAAAGAGAAATAACTATAAACAAAAGAGAGTTATAAATAAGAGGAAGATAAAAGTCGAAAATAGACAATAATATACAATTTTATATAAAATATTAGGTGTAGATAAATTTTTGTCGGCGTTCAAAGCCACATTTGTTTTTACAAATTGGTGTATTCTATTTATTGAAATTTTACATGAGATTCCTATATTTTGACAGAAGTTACTTATCTTTCTTTGGTTACATGTTATCTTCGTAATACTCCTATCTTTAGTAATCTTCCTGTAGTGTTTATATATGCAGTTCGGTCGAAATAATTGTCTTTTCCATGTTGTATGTTTTCTTTAAAATAGTTCTTCTTGTCCGTATTGCACATTTTGTAATTACTTTTTATGTATGTCGACGCTTTGAATAATAATATTTATTATTTACTTTTATTTTCGGTTCAAAAAGTTATTCCCTATTTTATCAATTTTTTTTAACTTTCAAATATAGTTTTGTTAGATATATATTTTTTTAATCTTATGTCTTTTTTTTGTTAGATATATATATATATATATATTTTAATCTTATGTTTTTTTGAAGTATTTTTAATGTTCTGTCTTTACTCGTTATATATTTTTTTAATTTTTATTTGAATTAAGCATATTTTAACATTTCAAACTTAGTCATCTTCAAACTATTTTCTCTCAAACTATTTATTTCATATATTATTTTCACAGTTTTTACTCACTTCAAACATAGTCATTTTCAAACTATTTTCTCTCAAACTATTTATTTCATATATTATTTTCACAGTTTTTACTCACTTCAAACATTTATAAGTTTACTTCCTATAATATAACATTTTCAAATAGAATAATTTAAATTACTCCATTAATTATCTGGACATATGTATTTCATATGTTTTTTTTGACATTTTCAGTCACTCCAAATATTTATAAGTTTACTTCCAATGCTATAATACAACTTTTTGAAATAGAATGAATTGAACTACCCCATTAATTATTTATAAATTTAAAATATGTTTGAATATCATTAACTACTAATAAATTTGTCAACTCAACCTTAACATCAACCAAGTAGACAAGGAAACAAAATAACATTATGGCAATACTTTTTATATATTGTTTGTAATTTTTCTTATGGATATCTCCTTGATGATTATATTTGAAGAACTATTAATTATTAAACGAGAACACGAGTATTCAGAAAACTAAATACATATTAGTTTAAAGTTTATAAGTATTTTGAATAAAAATATATTACGATAAATTCAAATTTGATAAGAAAATCAATTATAATGTGATTTATGTTTAGATTACTTTTGTCAAAAATATATTGCTAAAAGAAAATTTATTTGGATTAAAACTTTTAATGTTGCTTTCGTCTGTTACTGTCAATGGAAAATGAAATTTTAAAATTAATATTCCGTATACTGTTTTCATATGATAGAGTCTGAAAATTACTTTTAAAACAACCAAAATTGAATTTAATGACACAAAAATGTTAAATGGACTTAAACGGTATGCAAGCATGGCCTAACTCCTCTTAGAACCAACAGTCTTGTGGCAAATTCTTAGAGCACTTTCATATATGTTTTTTAAATATTGAAATTCTCATTTTATCATTTTTTTTAATTGTTTATTGTGAAACCAGCTATACCCCAAGTGAAACACATAGTCTTGGGTTGAAACCCGCCAGTATAGCCAAATTCGTAATGGGCTACACAAATCATGATGCTTTATATATATTGGAAATTTCTTTTTGCACTCCATGTCGGCATTTCCATAAATATTAAAATTCTTACTTTATTTTTTATTTTAAAGTTATTTTGGATTCTACAGTATAGAAATCTTCTGAATTATAAAACATAAAACTTAAAAAACATATATCTGATTACACAATCATTTAGAAGTTAATTTTATCTTTCAAATTGTATAATTTGAAAGTTAATATTATATTCGATTACATATTCGAAAGTTTTTTATATTAAAAATAAATTATAAATTGTATAAGATGAAATAAAATTCTAATTTAGAAGTAACTTCTGAATTACATAATATATAATTATTGTTTTACTATAAAAAAAATTCTAAATTATAATTTAGAAGATATTTTTAAATTATACACTCTAAAAGTATTTTTAACTTAAAAACTTATAAATTATATGATCTAGAGCATGTTGTTAAAGTAGAATCTGAAGCCAATGAAAAACAATTGCATAAATGTTCCTTCCATACACGTCTACAACACATGGACAAGGAGTGGACAGCAAGAGAGGTGGGGGTAGGGTAGTTTTACCTTTTCACACTCCATGGACGTGCAGGAGGAAACCATGGGGTGCAAAAAGAAATCGTCTTGTACAATTGGGTTAGGGAAAGTCAGGCCCAATACAAATTTGTATACGGAATTGTATCGAGGTTGGTTAATAATAATATACCGAAAAAGCGGGTGAAAAATAAAAATGGATGGTTCCCTTATTCCCGTTACAGAAAAGAAGGTTGTGGATTGACAGTGGAGCAAACGACAGAAGAGCGAGTGTGAAGATTTTGCGTTTGGTGGAGATGCCTGTGAGTAGATGTAGATCTTATATATTAATTAATTAATTAATTAGTTAATTAATTATGATTCTGAAGTTTGAATCGGATTGGGATCGTAACGTTGCGATGCAGATTAGGAGCTTGGTAGAGGTGGAGTCACCAAGCCCACTCAGATACTTGATCGGCGCCGCCGTTATGATGATCGGAGTGGTGTTGCCCGTCGGTTACATGATGTTCCGTAACAAGCGCGTTCCCTCCTCTTCCTCCTACTCCAAACAGACGTAGGTGTGCCCTTTCTTTTTTCAATTCCCCTTTTTCGTTTAATTCTTATTTCCTCTTTCACTATAGGGTTCGTTTAATCCTTTACAATGTGGTCTGTTAGATGTGAAAACGAGGAGTTGAATTTGTTTTTAAATTACAGTCTGTGGATGCAAGTGTAGGAACGAGGTTTTGGGTGGGACTAATCATTAATCATGATTGGTATTTCAGGAACAAGGTTTTGATTTGATATAGAGAAATGGTGATTATGATGTGAGAAGCCTCCGGTTTAGTGGATTTGAATGTGATTGATTTAACTTAGAGGCTCAACAGATCTACCATCTGTTCTATTGTAAATCCATTTTGTCATCCTAATTTCTAAGTGCTTGTTCACTTGATTCTGAACTCGAATACATGCTGCTTGTATTCCCATTAAGATACTCTTTCTGGTATTCAATATTGTGTAGCTCAACAAATTTTCAATGAACTTGATTTGCTTTTATTTGTTTATCTATTTATCTGTTTGTGTTCCTTTTAAGCAAAAAGAAAGACGGGGATTTTTTATGCTGGTTTTGACTGTTTTGTTTATTTGATCTTGTTCTGTGAGGATACTAGTTTTGTGAGTTTATGTTGGTTTAGGGAATTAGGAACTTGAAATTAGGCTGTAATCTTTCAAATGTGTGAATCCTTTCATGTGTGTTTGGTTTCTCATTTGACCGCATTCTATTCCTATCAAAACAGAAGCAGCCAGTATTAGCTTCTGCGTCATTTTGTGATTTGATGTGAATTCCAGATCAATTGATCTAAACATAGCATTAGTAACTGCCTTTAACTCTTTGCTTGATTTCATATCCTGGTAACTCTTGTTAGTTGAGAGATTTACTGGTGTCTCTGGCAAGAAATGTTAGTAACATTTATAGTTTGATACGGCTAGTAATTTTTTTTATTTATGTAAAGACTGCCATTGCAGTGTGTGGCATAACAAGAATAGATATGATAATTTTAGTAGGATCATGTTTTATATGGTTTATGCTGCTCACATCTAAATTGATCAAATCCCCCTGATAAAACTCTTGGGTCTTGGCTTTCGAGGTGGTAATAGAGAACTTTTTGAGTAAGAGGTTTAAACCTTTAGTAATTACCCTAGCTCAATATTTTATAGACCTTTTCCCCGTCGATCATTATTTCACTAATACAGCATATGATATATTAGATGTCTCTTGTAGAGAGACCAGTCCTAATGCTGGAGCTCTGAAACAACCAATCCACTGCCAACAACTAAAAACTGTTGCTGTGTGCATATGGTATCTAAGAAGCGTTGCCTCGATTTTTGTATTGTGGCCACTTTTTTGTTATCAACATCAAGTCAAGAATTTTTTGAATAAATCTTAGGTAAAAAAAAAATCATGATGTAATGTGGACTATTTGACAAAGAAATGTGGAAGAGTTCATGACAGTGTAATGAATTAATATAGGCTATCATCATATGTTATATCAAATATTATATGATAAACAAATACGGAGAGGAAACCCTCATTGACTAAAAAATTCTTGAAAGGATTGTTGGTGTCTGCCTATGGTTAACAGATTAACACTAGTGGTTAGTAACTTATAAATACAGATAAATATAAAGTAGTGATAAGAACCATGTACAAAAAAAAGTGGTGCTTACTCTGAAAAAAATAACTTCTAATCCATTGGCAATAACTCCATAATATATTGGGGACGGGTAACATTTTGTAGACACCTAAATATCACAAATACCTGTTTGACACTTATTTTTATTTCTCTTTTTCTTTTGACGTTATATTATTTATCATATTTATATTTCATTCTCTTTCCCAAGGTGTGAAATGGTATGGGTTATCTATTCATCTTTATCCTATCTGAAAGAGCCCTTGGAGTCACTCATACGGCCAACTGCTTTATCACTGTTATCTCCAACAGCATTAGAATTTAAGTTGTAGATCAAATTTTCTGTGAACATTTTATGGACTTTTGACCTGCTAACTGGGGCATGCCTAACCTTGTTTGATTAAACGAGGTACTATAAGCCTTTATTTGGATTGAGGGCAGGGTAGAGGTGGGAAAGGAAAGAAAGAGAAAGATAGTGGAAAGGAAGGTTATTTAGATGGAGGGAAAGAGAGTGTAAACTGGAAAAAAAATTGTGTAATATATATAATTACAAAAATACCCTTGGTTGTATTTTAATAAGAATGTTTATAAATTAAAACAGAAAGATGAATAATTATCAAATAATTAATTTATGAAATGAAAATAATATTATAAAGGTTAATTTTTTAAATTGATTATATATAAATAATTAATTGCAAATGATGTTCAATTGTTTTTCTCACATACGAATTTAAAAAAGCAAACCTGTAATAAAAAAATTTCTAAAGAAAAAATGAGATTTGCATATTAAATTTAAACATATAAATAAATTAATTAATATTATGGCAATGGATTTAATATACCAACAACAAATTTAATAAAGACATGAAAATTAATTATGTTCATCACAATAATCGGAATAAAAAAAAAAGACATCAAGTTAAACAAAATAATAACATAATGAAATAAAGCAGAATGCTTCTTAATATTGTCTTTTAAGTTCTTGAATGTTGTCAACTCCATTAATCCTTTGACGGACATGTTTTAAACCATGACGAAGATTGAAATAAGCTGTTCATGGTTATTGTTGTCTTACATGGTTTATGATGATCACATTTAATTGTTTGAGATATCTCTCATGTATGAAAGTTGACCACCCTAGGGTAGTTTCACTCTCTAAATGCAAATGAAATTCGGTATGGAAGAGAATACGAGTTCTTAGAAGATCATAGGCACGTTTCATGGTCCATTTAATAGAGATATCATCTTGCAAGACTTTGCATAATTACTACCATAAAGACTTAGAATATGATCATAAATATAATGCAATTATTTGTTCTCAATAGTTAAACTATCGACATTTCTGCAAGGATGTACATAAAGTCTTAGTCTGATAATTTCATCTAAATTCGACATTCCTGTCATAATTAAGCTCTTTGGTTATGCATGTAAGATCAAATTTTCGTCCCTCATATTTCAAGTTGGTCTCATTGATTCAGTAATAAGGTTTGATTCTAATTTTCTTCTACAACATCTCAGTTACTAAATCTTTTGTGTTAAAGGATTTGTATAGAACATTCGTACGAGGTATTCATTATTGAAAAGCAAGGTGTTAAAAAAATTAAGATTTATATAGAACAGTCGTACGAGGTCTTCATTTTTGAAAAGCAAGTTACTGAGGAAATGCAAATCTTAAACTCTTTAACACATAAAATCTAGTGACTGAGATGTTGCAGAAAAAAATTAGAATCAATCCTGATAATTTGTTCAACGTGGCCAACTTCAAAGTAAATATTTTTTCTCTTACTCGACCGGCTAAATTTGTTACAATTGCATGGATTCATTCAGAAGAAACACAAAAATTACAGAGTGAGCATTTTAATCCGCAAACACGGAAGTTTATTTTTGAAAAAATAAAAACATTTTAAAAAATATTTTAAACATACTTTCTACTATTAGTAAAAATGTATTGAAAATAAAATAAAAAATAGGTCTCCCTCTTAATATGACGATTCTCATTTTTCATTTTGAATATTTTAAATAAATTTTAACTAATAATAAAGAACATGTTATTTGTATTTTTCACTCTTACGAGATTTTATAATAATAATAATAATGACAAACAAATTATAAACTTTTTACTACATAAAAAGATATATGGTCTAATACAGTTGAATGATTAGCAAGATAAAATTTAAAATTGCTACAAAATTGTTAATTTGAAACTTGTGCTATAATTTATTTTCGTCAATAATTTGAAAACTTGTACTACAATTTATTTTCGTCAATAAGTCTAGAATGTGAAAGAAAATGATTGCCAAAATATTTTTAATTATAAAAGACGTACGTCATACCTTGTAATAATTGAAATAATTAAAATTTATGTTAAATATTATTGATGTGTCATTTTGTATGTGATAAAAAACATTATTAAGTCCTTAATAAATTTGTCGAGTTCTTAATAATTTCTTTTATTCTATTTAGTATTTAAAATATTATTATTTTTAATTAAATTTTAATTTTTTTGTTAATTGAATCCCATGCATCTTGTAAACTTATCTTCATGTAATAAGAAATATCAGATTTTGAAGTTAGTATAAAATAATATTATTGTTTGTGTAAAATAATCGGTGTAACTTTTATTGTTTTTATTTTCTGATTATTTCTATCTATTCCATACAATAATTAAGAGATCATTGTCACTGACACTGATATATATAACATCACTTTTTTAATAAAAAATATTTATTATTATTTTATATTAAATATAAAACCTTACCTTCTTAATATTCAAGACAAGTAAGTAAAATAAATATTAAAAGAGAAAATATATAAACTGAGTACTTAAAATTAATAGTCCGTTAAAGATATCTTAATTCATATGGGGATTGAAACCTAATTAACCCTCGTAAAGAAAGAAGAATAAAAATGGTTTTCTAAATAATTAAAAATAATGTGAAGTTCTTGTAGTTTATACTAAATATTGATACATAAAATCTTTTACGTTATCGTGGAAATTATTTTTTACATACGATATTAAGTCAATATTATAAGATGAAGCAATTGTTTACGATTGGATATAAGATGAAACAATTATTTACGATTGGATTAGAATCACGAAAGTGGAACAGAATAAAGAATGAAATTAAGAGAAAGAGAAGGCAATGGCAAAAAGATGTGAAGTGACATGGCTGGTTTTGTCCGATTGGGAACAATGAACGGATGAAATGTGTTGTATTTATAACTCTAAATAACAGATTTGGTAGAAATCCAAGAAGCGTCTTAGTTTGTGTCGAAGAATCAGAACTGAGAATCCATGGAAAGTGGTGTTTTGAAGTACGGAATCATAGGAGTTGGAATGATGGGTAGAGAGCATCTTCTGAATTTGTACCATCTTCGCACTGAAGGCGTTGCGGTTGTCGCTTTTGCTGACCCTCATATTCCTTCACAACAACTCGCTCTTCAATTAGCACACTCCTTCAGTTGGCCCATCAAGGTATTATGAATATGACTCTGCTCTTTACTTTCTCTTTAATGCAACAAATTTATGTAGATTTATTGTGAGTAATTGGAAGGGTTTTTCGATGTTTGGAAAGTACTTAGTATGACTTCTAATATTTGGGGGATTACCTATGTAGCTAGCTATTTGCTTTAGGGATTATATAGGAGAGAAGGTAATAATACTTCAAGGATGGAATTGAAGATTTGTTTATTTAATTAAGTAGGAAGCTTTGTATGGTGTGTTGAATTGAATGAATTACTGACCTTGAGTTGAAAAGTTGTGAAGGTTTTTTCAGGTCACCAGGAGCTGTTGGACAGTGGACTTTGTGATGTTTTGGTGGTGTCCACTCCTAACATGACCCATCACAGGATTCTTATGGACATAATCAATCATTCCAAGCCCCATCACGTACTGGTAGAAAAGCCCTTGTGCACCACAATCTCTCACTGCAAAGAGGTTTCTCATTCCTTTCATAAAATTGGTTGCTTCTTATGGGCTTAACTTTTAGAATGTAATTTTAATGACGACCAATGACTGATCTTGATAAAGAAAGATTTCTATCATTTTTATATCTCTTTGATTGTGCTGCTTTCAATAGGGATGGGGATATCGACTATGCTTGTGTCCTTTCCTTTACTGGTATCATATGACAGCAGAATTTTTTTATGTTAGACTAGACTAAATGTGTCTTAAAAATGTAGAAAAGCTTATAATTGGAAATCTTGATCGTGGGGTATTGAATTATGCCAGTTTTATCCTGTAATAAGTATATGATAATGAACTAATAAACTATTTGTTGTCCTTGTGTATAACGTTGGATTAGGTTGTCGATGCTGCTAGAAAGAGACCAGATATTTTGGTACAAGTTGGACTGGAATATAGATACATGCCACCTGTTGCAAAGCTGATAGAAATAGTTAAGGGAGGAAACCTTGGACGAGTCAGAATGGTATCAATTCGGGAGCATCGGTTTCCATTTTTGGTTAAGGTTAGATTTTATACAATTAGAAATTACATGCTTTTGGGTTCTCATAGTGAACAAGCTGAAAAGTGATACTGGTCATAGGTGAACAACTGGAATCGGTTCAATATTAACTCAGGTGGTACTCTAGTAGAGAAGTGTTGCCACTTCTTTGATTTGATGAGGCTGTTTGTTGGTGCAAATCCTGTTCGTGTGATGGCTTCTGGAGCTATTGATGTTAATCACAAGGATGAAATATATGATGGAAAGGTAGACCAGATGCTGCACCTCAGTTACAATGACCAAGCTTGAAACATTAATCTTTGTGTTAGTCTGTATGCTGATTGGATTAATACTGATTATAAGCTACGTATGATGCTCCTTAATTCAAAAAAGGAAACATGCATGTATTTTGGTTTCATTTGTCCAATAAAGTGCATAATCTCTTGAACCAATAAGCATTCAAACCAAATGGTCTTGCAAATATATAAAGGTTAACCTGCTTATAATACTGGTTACAAGTCTTCCTGAATAAGAAGAATCGCCAAATTAATTTTTTACGTGTTTTAGGAAAAAAATTATGTATATTTGTTCACCCATCACTCACTTTGACGGTTCTTGTATGTCTTTTAACCGTATTGGACAATTAAACAGCTACTTGTTTCCGGGGCTAGGGAGAATTTTAGAACTTCATATGTGATTGTTTGCAATATTAGGGATGAGATAGTCGAGACTCACTGGTGTTTGTCATTGTCTGATGAATAAATAAAGATTATGACGTTTTCATATATGAAGATTATGATCTATTCTGTTTTACAATGTTCAAATTAAAGACTCTGAGTTCTTATTGTCTCAGTTCTAAGTGGAATAAATCATATATGTGCTTTTGTGTAACAGCCGTAATTGGCGCAAAGTTTTTCCCTAAGCTTTCGTATTGTTATTGCTATTCACTGGTTACTTCGGCAGGTGCCGGATATCATTGACAATGCATATGTTATTGTTGAATTTGACAATGGTTCTCGAGGAATGCTTGACCTTTGTATGTTTGCCGAAGGGAGTAAAAATGAGCAAGAAATATCTGTTGTAGGTGATATTGGAAAGGTAAAACTCTCTCTCTATCATCCATTCACTGTACTTAATATCTTCAATTGTATTTCTTGCCGTGACTTGTTGATTAAGGTACAATTAAGGTTGGTCAGTTATTATTTCAACAATAGGTGCATGATTTAAAACTATAATAAACACACAATCCGTCTTTCTTGCATGAGTTTCTTTCTTGAGTATATGTTGTCAAGATGTTAACATCTCAACTTAACCCATTTTGTCACAGGGAGAAGCCTTTGTTCCTGAGAGTGTTGTGCGGTTTGGTACACGAGAGGGGGGGCGAAATGATGTCCAGACTTTGAAAGCTGAGGATCACCGAATAAAGTGGGTAGCTTTTCTCTGTTAAATGTCATCAATTACTTAAGCTTTGAGATGGTGAAATGAAATGAAAGTGGCTCTTGTTTTATGAAAAGTCATGTGAGATTTGAATTTTCATTTTGGTCTTGTGGACTATACAGATATGATGGGTTACACCATGGATCTAGCTATCTAGAACACCTTAACTTCTTGTCTGCAATCAGAGGCAAAGGAGAAAAGGCTCCCAGTGTAGATCTCCAAGATGGATTAGTATCTGTTGCTATGGGAGTTGCAGCACAGCTCTCTATAGAATATGGTCGATTTGTTACTATTCAGGAAGTTATGAATGAACTAGGAGTTTGAGCTGGAACACTTGGAAGTGAAAGTAATGGCGTCTCTACCGTTGTGTTCTTAGGAATGATGTACCTGCTATCACTACCTCATGAAAAAGTGCCAAATGGTTTGGGAAGTTACATTTATTCCACCTGAACTTTGGCCAATTGGTGTCTTTCTACAGCTCATTTTCTGTAAAGTCAGTAGAATGTGGTAAGTGAAAGTGGAAAGTTGTGGCCAAATAAACATGCTGGAATCGTTTCATAGGAAGGAGATCTGATGCATTACATGGTTAAACCGTCACTCCGATGTATTAACCAGACAAACGTGCTAGAATTTCAGTGGACGAAGTTAAATCAATCCTTTTGTAATGTTTGTTGTCGGTATGATGAAAAAAAAAGCAATTAAATCCATTATTTGGTAATGTTCATTTCATTGTCCAACTTGATGGTCTCTCTCTTATAAAATGAAATATAGCATATGCATCTTTCACGTCAGGGACTTTAGAATGTGGGCAAGCTGTGAAGAGGAGATGGAAGCAAACGTTTCGTGGATATATATATGTTACAAAGTTTGAACGTATTGAAAGGATCTTAACATCTTTGTAAGTTTTCCGTCACACTTTTTACAGTTTTCTCTAAAATGCTTTACTTATCCGCCTTCCGACTGGACTCTGGTATCAACTGGTATCAGAGCCACCAGCGCGGCTCTGCCGCCGGTGGTATCTGGGAACAGTAGATATATCAAGGGCACCTGGTCGTTTTGTATATCGGCTGGAACACCCGGGGTCGCAGGGCTACTGGTCCGAAGAAGGGGCTATTGAAAGAACGAAAGTTCGTTTAGACCCCCTTGAACCTCTGGTTTAACAACGCCACGTACAAAAGGGTATTTTATGTGCTTTGTTATTTT